>Ga0180438_10001510_pt1 | contig 41141 bp, 66 predicted proteins | sample SS_ome_12_FD_132455 | JGI IMG/M metagenome (GOLD analysis project Ga0180438, IMG submission 132455) | Hypersaline lake sediment archaeal communities from the Salton Sea, California, USA - SS_3_D_2 metaG | ecosystem: Environmental > Aquatic > Non-marine Saline and Alkaline > Hypersaline >...
CCTCCCGTGTGGGTCGCCAGAAAGTACCTATTGTTGATCCGCGAGTGAAGGTCATCTGTAAGCCTCTTGCGAGTAATGCTTTGCGTTCTGGTTGCAGATTTCGCCAGGAGCAGCCTGGCCGGGCAGTGACAACTGACCTGGAACGTACGGCAGCCCGATGCGTGGTAGCCACTTCTCCAGGAACGGCTCCGACAGTCCTTCATAGGTGATGATTTCGACGTCGACCTTGTTAGCCAGTGCCTCGACGATGTTGCGAGAGATGGCCACGAGGCGGTGATGGTAGGCACCTTCGAAGTCGTGCTGATGGCCGCGAGCCACCATCGAGGCAGAATTGGCGATCGGCTCGCGAACCAGAACGATCACAACGATTCGCTCGTATCCAAGGCTGCGAAAGGCACGTATCCAACCACTCAGGCCACCGTGCTTGATGATGACGAGCGGTCGGTTCGGTGGCGGCAGTCGGCCCGCGGTCTTCGGCTGTCTTGTGCTGCCTTCACCGTCGCACCCGGAGCGCACCAGGACGGATGCCAACAGGCGGTTTCCGCTGGAGGTGACCCCGGCGACGATGTACGCATTAGCGGGGGTCATTCCAGCAACCTTTCCATTTCGGGTTACGTAGGTGGAAGGTGCCAAGGTCACCCGCCCGGATTTCGCTGTAGTCCCAATCGCGGAATCGTGCGTTGCGCAGGACGTGCCAGCGCCGGTACCCGTGGAACTCGCCGACGATTAGGCCGATGCGGTCGGTTTGCGGCGAATTGCCAAGAATCGAGAATTCGCTGCCTTCGCAATCCAGCTTCAGAATGTCGATCGCGTCAACATTCAGTCGACCCATAATGTCCTCGAGCGTCACAGTCCGCAGCGGTCGAGAGTCGCGACGATACGAGTGTTGCCCATCAAGCCGCTCGTCGCTTCGTTTGGTGACGATCGAGCCGCCAGTTGATTCGGTGCCGGCAAACACAGCGTTCCACAAGGCGATGTCATCTTCGTATGTGCACGCTGCGTGCATGAAGTCCACGTCATCGCCTACGTTTCGTTGCAAAACAGGGATGTTCTCGGAGCACGCCTCGATGCAGATGAACTTGGCTTGCGGGTTGATCTCCTGATAGAGCTTGGTGAACGAGCCAATATGGGCACCGACGTCAACGACTACTTGCGGCCCGCTACGGTGATGCTCACCGAAAATGCGCATGCGATACGTATCCTCGTAGTACACGTCTCGCACGATGACCAGGTCCTGCTCGGCAAATTGACGCCGTACAGCGAAAGGACCGTGCTCGAGATAGAGACCTTCGTCAAGAAGCTCACTCATTGCGCCCTCGATCGCCTCTGCCAGGCAGTGATAAGGAGAGTGCCGATAGAGTCGGCGAAACGCGGCCAATCCTACGGCCTGGTCGCCGCGGATCAGTGATGCGTGGTCGTGAGGTACCAAGTGCAACGTCGCCGGCGAGACGTCCGCAAAATGTATCGGATGATGATGTGTCCAAACGCCGATTGTTGGCGTGTCTGTGGCCATCGCACAATGGAGAGGGCCGCTGTCGATCGCCACGACAACGGTAGCCGCCTGGCACAGCGCAACAAGTGTTTCGCCGTCGCCTGTATCCGGCCGGCCCCAGAGGGCGTTGCCTCGCCCGGGATTCTCATACGTTGCGCAGAGCGGGCTGCGACGATCCCAGTCGAGCAGCACTGGGGTCAAACCTCGCCGCCGCATTGCCTCGAGCGCCCATCGAGCGGTTGGCTCATCGAGGTCCTTGTGCTCTGACGACGTGTTGCCTTGATAGTGAAGCAATCCGATCGGGCCCAGACCATTGACGTAAGATGAAACGCGGTCCGCTGCGGCTTGCCCAGTGTTGACCGAATAGGTCAACGGTTCTGGCGGTAGACCGAAAACCTCATCCAAACACAGGCTTACTTTCGTTGAGGGACACTCGTGGTACGTGCGATGACTTTCCCACCAGTCCAGGTTGTAGATGTGGTCGTAGTCTTCCTTGACGACGTCGACCAATTCCAGCGATCGACGGCACAAGCCACGGTAGAGCGAGTGCTTGCCCGGCAAGGCCGCGACGTCGATCGACCATTCAGGACGATAGTGACGGAGCATCTGCAGAACGGCCGTCAGTTGAACAGCATCACCAAGGCCGTGCCGGAATTTGATCAATACGTTCACGCTGCCAATCGCTCCACAAGTTGTATTACGTCATCGGGCTTGATCATCGCCATGCATGCCGGTACCGGCCGACGCAACCCCAGCACGGGGCGTTTACATAGTCGATCGTTCTTGTCGTCGCCATCATCTAGAGGAACCACGCGTGATTCCCAACACGCCTGGCGTTTGCAGCACTCGAGCGCCCCCATAGTGTGGAGCGTGTACTGCAACGGATAGCTCGTCCACGTGACGGGTTCACGACCGCCAAGCAGGCAGATGTAAGGTTTTTCCCACGCTGCACACAAATGCTGCAGGTACGTTACAGGCCCGAGCCCGCCCTGGCAGTGCCACGCCAGGCGGATTAATTGCCTGTGGTCCGTCTTTCCGACCAGGTCAACGACACCGTCAAGCCGCGGGTGGTCATCCGTTTCGGCTCCGACCTGGACCCATTGGATATGGCCGAGCGTGCGATCGACGACGGCCTGGAAGTACTCGACAGGCCACGCCTTCGTGGTGTAGTCCTTTTTGACGCCGGCGTTGACGATCCAGAACGGCACATCCTGGCCGATTGTTTCATGCACCTGGTTCTTCCACGACTTTTCATCGTCGCTCAAATACAGGCAAGGGCGATTGACGGTCAGGGTCAGAGGCCGGCCGATCTCCTGGGCAAGGTGGCTCGTGAATCCGCCCAAGAAAGGGACGTGCGCTTGGTTGCATTGGTGGATCGTCGGATAGTGCATCTCGACCGGGAGTCCGTCCGGATCGTCGCAGTCGACGGGCGTGATATGTGGATTGTGTTTCCAGATGTCGAGGGCCGGCGTCCGCACGTCCGTCACGTACTCGCCGGGATACGTCGCGTGCAACGATTCGACGGCTGCCGTCAACGTGAGCACGTCGCCAGGGCAAAGCCGCGTGATCAGTACCAACTTCTTCGCGTCGGGATTCGTTTCGCGTTGTGCATCCGGTGACAACACGTCGCGATACAGGCGAGCCGTGGCAAACAGTTGGTCATTTGGTGCACCGTTGGCTCTCATCGTGGCCAGGGCCCTGGAGACCGTCAGGCGATTGACGTCCTGCGGAGGATCCAGCGTACGGCAGCGTGCGCAGTCCTCATCGGTGGTTCCAACCGGTCGCTCCGCGATCCCGATGGAAACCATGCAAGCGTCGTTTTTTCGGTGTCGGCAATTCATCATTCTGGAGGCGGAGCGTAAAGACAGCAGGTCACGACATAATCACCAGGTTGGTACGAGCCCGGATTCGGTTGACTGCAACCACCGATGTCACAGCCTTCGACGGCGTACAGGCAGTCGTCGCTGACCAGGTCCCAGCCGCTTTCCGTTTTGAGATACAGGCACGTTCCACAAGGGTCTTCGCCGCAGTTTTCCGAACTCGCCACGGACGACGGCGCGGATGGTGAAGACGATGGCGAACTGCTGGGCGGCGAGCTGCTCGGTGAAGACGATGGCGAACTGGGCGGCGAGCTGCTCGGTGAAGACGGGGAGGAACTGCTGGGCGGCGAGCTGCTCGGTGAAGACGGGGAGGAACTGCTGGGCGACGAGCTGCTCGGTGAAGACGACGGGTTCAATCGGCAGCCGCAGAAGATACTCAATTGCACATAGGCCTCTTTGACACCCAAGCCATCCTCTTTCCACAGTACTTGTGCTCTTCCCCCTTCGACCAACGTCAGCTTGGTGTTGTCCCCGGGGATCGCAGCCACGCAGGTGTAGCACTGGTTTTCTTCAGTGACCTCCACCAGGACGGGAGTTGCCCCGGAAACGACGGCTGGGCCGGTCTTGCTTTCATCCAGCGGGATTTGCGACACCGCCCATCTATGAATGTCGACGCTTGTGGGAGTACGCCCCACAAGAGCGACTTTCTGGCGAAAATGGTTGGCGTTTTCGTCGGGGCGAATCAACGCATCCGAAAACCCAAATACGGTAAACCGATCACATGGGCTACCGGTCGCGTTCTTGATTTGGCAAACGCCCGGATTCAGCTCATCCTCGAGCGGCCCGTGGTTGCGCCCCTCACGATTCGCGGCCACCCAATTCGCAGCGTCGCGTTTCATGTTTTCCGCGCGAGCGGACAGCTTGATGCGTTGACTTGGTTGTACGTGTTCGAGCGGCATCCGTGCCCTCTTTCAAGTGCCGATCGCCAGCGCCGACAGATCCTCAGATTGGTAGACCCGTTCGACGTAGACCTTCTTCGGGACGGATGCAATACGTTTTTCCGATCCCGTGTCCACCTCTGTTGATTCGAACCAAACCCACAGGTATTCATGGCCTTTTTTGTCGATCCCGGTGATGTCGCCGATGGTCTGGCTCGTCAAATTCGGCATCCGGACGAAAGAGTAATCGATCGTGGGATCAGCCTTGATCCCCATGGATCCCGTCGCTCCCATGAACAAAACCTCGCCTGCAGGACGGCCCCAAAAAGTGGCGTCGTTTGTAGTACCGGTCAGCATCTCGATCGTGCGAATGTATGCTTCGCTCACGGTGGCTAGCGGTTGCGTGTAGCTGACCGTCCAGCGCATCGCCGGCACCACAATATCTACGCCCTCGACGTCGCCACTCTTGGTGTCTCCAATCGTCTGCTTGTTGTCGGGCGTCGCCGAGCCGGACGAGTTGTACATCGCGATCGTCTCGAGCGACGATGTGATCCGGACCTGGCCGCCGGTGGTGTCAAAGCTTATGCGATAGTCACCAGTGTCCGGTGGCTTTTGATCGTCGTATTTCTTCGGCTCCACGTAATTGAGCGAAAACCTGTAATGCTCCGTCCCCAACCGTTCCCAGTCGATGGCTCCGCGCACGAGCGTTCCGCCCCAGACGGGATCGGTGATCGTGACCGGTGCTTCAGCGGACAATGCCGCGATGAGCGTCGCCAGGTCATCGGATTCTTTCAGCCAATACTCGTATTCGATTTCAGAGGCGGAATCGAAGGCGGAGCGACCTCGGCGGGATCCTGGCTGTTCAGTGACTAAGACGGGCACTATGCGATCTCCTTGGCATCAATGGCGATCGTACGCGCTCTGGCATCGGCTAACTGCTGATGACGCGCAGCCTCACATATGAAATCGGCGATGGCTCGCCGCATGCGCAAGAGTTCGTCCGCTGTTGGAGCGTCCGTTCGCTTGTTCCGTTTCTTCCACACTTTCGTCGCGATCGCAGCCATCTCCACGATTTCACTGGCAGTGCGGTCGGCGGCGTATTCGATTGCCTCATCGGTTTCGTCGTGCCCGGCGGAGACGGGCACGCGAGACTGGAGGATCTTGTTGGCAAACTCGGCCGCGACGTATTCGTGATCACTTTTTGGCATTGGTCACTTCCTGGCTACTTTGTCGATCGGTCCCACACCGGCAGCTGCCACTAGCTGATCCACCTTGGACTGCACGGAGTCCAGTTTCGCCTCGAGTCGCGTGAACCGGTCATCGACCTTGTTGGCCGTCCACGTCAGAAAGGCCAGCAAAACCGCAGCGACGGCGACCATTTGGCTCGATACTCGTCGCATGTCACATCCCCCAGCTGAAGCTTGACGAATTGAGCTTTTCCACGCCCCTGTTGATTTGCTTTAGCTCGGCCAGTTGTTTCTTATTGAGGTCCTGCCCCTGAAACTGGGCGCCGAGTCGGTATCCGCTAAACGTGCCGGTGTTGCGACTCGCAACGTCCCCAGCTCCGTCTTTTCGATCTTTCCATCGGTCGCCTTCTTTCTTTGCCCTCTCGGAGGCCGCGGCCGCTTCCGCAATGGCCGCTGCGAGTTCAGCTCGAGTGACCTCCAGTCGGCTCCGGCCCTCACTCAAGCCGCGTTTGTCCGCAGCCTCTTGGACGGACTGCTGAAGTCGCTCACGAGCGAGCTGCGCCTCCTTCTTAGATGCTTCCGCCGCCAAGTTCGCGGCCAGCTGGGCATTGCTGGCCATATCCAGCATGTTGCCGGCGAACGCTTCTTGGGCCGCACGCGTGCTTTCATGCACCAGTCGCTTTGCCTGCTCGGTGGCCGACTCGATGGGCCCTCCTATGGATTCCAGTTCACTGCGATTTCTTGCGATCGCTTTGGTATATCGCTCGATCTCGCCCTGATCGCCGGCGAGCTCTGCCGCTGCGAGCCGCCCCTGTAACTCCCCGTGTTGCGTTTCAAGGCTTCGCCGGCGAGCTTGTCTACCTTCACGCTCCAGCTTTTCGTTTCTGGCATCTTCGGCACGCATGTCGACGCCAAGCACCTTGCGGGCCACGCTTCCCACGATGCCTTCCTCTGACGCCAGGTCGAGTATGCCCTGGGCGATGCGATCTTGCGTATCGGTCCACAACCGCTGAACGGCGATTGCAGCGCCTGCGAATGCTTCGATCATTGCCGACGTGAAGTCACCCCAGATCTTCTGCAGTGCAGCCACGCCGGTTTGCCAGGCGGCTTTGATGCCGTTCATGATGATTTCGCCGGCGGCTCCCCAATCGCCGGTGCTTACGGCGTCAACAACTCCCTGAAAGGTCTCGCCGAAAATCCCGCCGAGGTCCTGCAGCGGCTCACCCAAAGCGGCCGCAAGGTATTGCCCGAGTGCTCCCACCGAGTCCCGGATCGAACCCAGGGGCCCCGCGATAACGTCCGCCAACCGCGACCAGACGCCGGAGATCCACGACCAGACACCAGCCGCCCGGTCTTGGATGAACCCCCACGCTTGACCGGCAGCAGCCGTCAGCCGGCCCCACTGCGACACAATGAGTGGACCGCCCAACACGCCGGCGAGGAACTGCCCGATCACGCCGACCGTGTTTTTGACGGCCGCCATGACCTTCGCAATTACACCGGGCAGTTTTGACCAGACGCCGGAGATCCACGTCCACACGCCGGCAGCCTGCTTCTTGATCGCTCCCCACACTTCGCCCACGGCCCCGGTCAACCTGCCCCATTGGCTCCGAATGCGTTCGTACGCCTGCAATACGATCACCTGAACGCCGGACCAGGCAATGCGGGCGGCTAGCTTCAAATCGCCGACCCGCAGCGCGTCGACAATTCCCCCAAAAACCTGCTTGGCCGTGCCCAACGCCTCCATCGCAATGCCGGCCACAACGTTCCAAGCCTTCCCGAGTGCACCCACCGCTTGCTGGCCGGCCTCCGTCCACTGCGTCCATAGGTAGATGCCGCCGGCGATCGCCGCGACGACGACACCCACGGGTGACACGATCGCACCCAGTACGGACCCAACCACACCCACGGCGGCTGATAACACGCCAAGCACGGGGCTCAAGGCGCCAACGGCAATGGAAGCCACCTTCAATGCACCAGCCCACCCCAACACCGCGACGCCTGCGCCCCCAAGCACCGCCGCCGCTTTGGCAGCCAACATAACGAGCCCACGATTCTCCCTAATGAAGTGACTGACGCGACCAGCAGCATTGCCAAACGCCTTTGCCAGGCCTGACAGACTCGGAGCCAATGCCCCTCCCACCTGCAACCACGCGCCGTGCAGTGACCGCTTGAGCTCATTCATGCTGTCGGTGAGTTGGGCTGCCGCGGCCGCGTCCTCACCAGTCAACGTGAGCCCCAACTCTCGGGCTCGTTTTCGCAGGGCCTCGATGCCGACCGAGCCTTCATTGAGCAGCGGCATCAGTTGCCGAGCGTTGTCACCAAAAACTTCAAAGGCAAGTTGTGCGCGTCGGGCGTCATTTGGTACGCGGCCGAGGGCGTCAGTGAGGGTCAAAAACTGCTGTTCCGCGTCCATGTTCGATAGTTCGCTCGCCGACAAACCCAACTCTTTGAGCGCCCGGACCGCCGGCCCGGTTTCGGTCGTAGCGTTACCGATCCGCCGCGTCATGCGAAACATGGCGTTGCCCAGCTGCGTCAAGTCGGTGCCGCTCTGTTCGGCGGCGAAGCCCATCTCAGACAAAGCCTCGACAGATACGCCCGTCCGCTTGCTCATCTTGTCCAAGGCGTCGCCGGTTTTGGCGAATTCGTTGGCAGCTCCCAGTAGAGGTGCAAGGAGCGTCGCCGAAGCTAAGACCATGCCGGATCCGGCGGTAGCCGCAGCCCGGGCAGCGGTGCGGAGGCGCATCTGCATTCGATCCAGGCCCGCATTCAGTTTGCGGTCTTTGAGATACACCTCGACGGCCGCCTTACCGGCCCGGATCTCACGCGATCCTGACACTATGCCGCCCTTTCAAACACACCGGGAAATTTTGGATCGGTTACTTCCGCCTGCAGCGCCGGCCACATGAACGGCCTGGCTGCGATTTTGATTCGTCTTTTACGCTTCTTCCGTTTCGACTTGCGAAACCTTCGCGCCCCAACGACCACCCACTGGCCGTCTCGTTGCGTCTCAAGCAGTGTGGCCGTACCGCCTTCCTCTAACGTCTGGGGGACGTTGTTGCTCGCTTTTGCCCCGTTCAATTTCACCGGTCCAGCAACGACGCTTTTTCTGTTGGCCTCATAGATGTAGAGGATGTTTCGAATTGAAAGGCGTTCAGACGCGCGCTGGTGGGAGAGCGGCGGCTGACCTGGCTGTGATGTTCGCCCGCGTCGTTCGCGAATCGTGGCGCGTGCTCGCGCTCGTTTCTTCCGGTCACTCGATCGAGCACGCTCAAACTGCTTCTTGGTTGGTGCGACAATCTTGATCGATCGCCGGGCACGTTGCCGGAGGTTTCGCCCGATAAGGCTGAGCGATTTGCGGGCGACCGTGTCCACATGCCGCTGCACGGCTGGCCGATCAAAGAACAGATCGGTCATTCTGTAATCAAGCCCGAATCCTGCGACGCTTGGCATTGGTCAGGGTCCTCTGGCAGCGAGGCGGCGATCGATCGGTGCAGGGCGCCGCTAGTCTGTTCGCGCTGGCCACGTCGCCGAATTGGGTTTCGTTGGGCCGGGGTTACGCAGTCAAACTCCCGTGTGCATTGTGCATTGTGGATTTCCGCGAGAATGAAGCTTGTTCTGTCCCATTCGTCTTCCCGGCGTGCCTCAGCCATCCGTGCCAGAGACCGCATTGTCACTCCGGGCTGGTCGGCAATGACTCCTGCGATGCCAGCGAGTCGGTCGATGGAGTCCCAGAGATCAGTTTCTCCATCAATGTCTCCGTCCGATCGAATTGCTGATCCAGCCGATTCAGATACGCCGCCTGGATCTTGTCCCTCGGCATCTTCTCCATCATCTTCCTCGAGCGGTCCAAGATCCTCCTCAGGGTCGTCGCCATCCGGCTCCGCCCCAGACTCGGGAAAAAATCCGCGAGGGCCCTCAGGAGATCTTCGGCCAGTGGATCCGGGTCGATGCCCATTGCCCGACCGAACTCATCGTCAGTCAGGCCACGCGATTCAGCCTGATCGAAGCAACAGGCGTACAGGCTGTCGATCAGCTTGATTGGATCGGCGACGTCGGACAGCAGTTGCTCGATCTCGATCGTCAACAAATCGACGCCGGCGATCGAGCGCACCCGCTTCAACGTGGGCACGTCGATTTCATAGACCCACACGCGGCCCTCTGTATCCTTGAAACTTGGCATCGTCCCTGACGCCTCCAAAACTGCTCGGCCGGCCAGCAACTACTTACACAGGTCAAGTAGTTCGCCAACCTTGATGGCGACGCAAACGTTTTCTCCGACCACGTCGGATCGCCCGAGAGCCCGGAGTTGCTTCGCGGGCAAATACACGACCCGTTGCGGGTTCATTCCTTCGACGGACTCGATCTTTGTCCGCTTCAGTTGTGCCAATTGGTCGGCCTGGCCGACAGGCTTCGCCATGTTTGCCGGCGGGTTGGCCGGCTTTGCTTGGTCTGGTTTGTCGGACATCAAGAGTACTCCGTGATTAAACTGGGTATTGGTCCAGGAGGCGCGACGATCACACCGCGACGTACTTGACCGGCTCTCGCAGCGTGCCGCTGTCGTCATACAGGCACGATCGCACGGAAACCGTAATCTCCATGATGTCGCCCAAGTTGCGACGTTGCGGCATGGCGGTGACCTTCATCGGCGCTCGCCACCCCTCGGCGTCTGTGGTGGTGCTCGCGTCGTCAAGGAAAAGCATGAATACCACGCTATTGGCGAGGAACGCCGTCACGAACTTCGTGTACACCGCATCGTCGGAGGCCGGGTGTTTCTTGTAGCGGTAGGTAATCTCGCCTTGCAGCCGTTTCATCGTCTGCTCGGTGTCCTCCCACTCGCTCTCCCGGGACCCGCCTTGTGCCGTATCAGATTCCGGCGTAACCGTCTCGTCGATGATTTTCGCGACTTCCGCCCATGTCGGCGTGGTCCAATTGTCGGCGCTGTCGTAGTAAGTTTTACAGTCGCGTGCGCGCATCGTATGAGCCTCCGTGCTCTGGGGCAGCGCCCCCGGTTATTCTTCAAGTAGTTCGTATCGCACTGTCATCGCCGATAGAAAGACCCTCTTATCGTCCAGCAACTTGGGATCGTACAGCACTCCGCGTGGGAACTCGGGCCCCTCCAGCCAGGTCGTTGACGCCGGTGTCGCCTCACGCAGAAAACCGCCTTCGTCGCACGCCTCAATTAGCGTTTCGACGTTGTCCGTCAATGAATCCACTGCGTCGTTGTCGGCCGGGTCGACCTGCTGGGCGACTGTGATACTTAGATCAAATACGCGATCGCCTCCGCTACGTGCGCCGTCGTCCAACGTGTCAAGTTTCGGAATGACGCTCGTTTGCCGGTCAGCCAGGTCTTTGACGGTGTGGTATGGCAAATAGCGCCGAGCAGCTTCGCTGAAGCCGTTGGCCTGCAGAAGCGTGACGACCGCGTCGGCGACATCGGCGACTTTTGCCATTGCTACGTCTCACTGCACAGCTTGGTATGAACCCGCAACCACCCTCGACCGCGGTCCATGAATCGCCACGGCCGAAGCCCGGGAGGGGCCATCACGTCGTAACGCCGCACCGTACCGCCTGCATCGGTGTGCTCTACGTAGTCTCCACGCTCTGGCGTGGCTGGTGACAGGTCCTCAATCTGCGAGGCCGGAATCAGCCAGTCCACTCCGTTCCACTCGACAACAGAGTCGTCTTCCAGCTCGGACTCCCACACCGACTCCGCCTGGATCGGCTTCTCCAACGTGATGGGATCCGCGCCATCCCGGTTGTACGTCACGGTCTCCGTCGACGGCTTGCCAGCCAGCAAGGCCGTCGTTCGAAGCGCGTGATCGCACATATTGTCTATCGCGGAACCCATCGCCAAATCCTTACGCGTGCGGAACGACCAAGTCTACGGTCATCGACTTGTCCGAAGCGTCGCCGGCGCCGCTGTTGGTCGCCTTCAGCCGTACGTACCGGCTCACGTGTGCCGGCAGCCGGACGCCCACGGTCTGGGCTGCGGCCCCGGCCCCACCTGCACCGGTCTGCACGATGACGTCTCTTAGCAGCAGTGCCTCTGTGCTGAAGTCGCTCGCTGTGTCGTGGTAGACGTCGTATTTCATGGTTTCGGTGTCAGGCAAATCAGCCGTCACCAGCGCCGGAGCCGCGACCCTCAGTTCAAATTGTGCGACGGTGTTTGCCTGTGCGGACACCTCTAGGTCAATGCCGTCCGTGACAACCGTCGCGGCGCCGTTTGGCAAGGCTTTGGTGACCTGCAGCGAATAGTCCGCTAGGCCACGCGCCATTCCTACCAACGGCAACAAGAACAGACTGGTCAGGGCCGAGCCGATCGGCTTGGCGAGCGCACCCAATCCGACAATCGGAATCGCAGCAAGAGGAACGACGGCGATGACAAGCAATGCGATCAGCAGCCACGTTTTGCTTTTTGGAATCATTTGATGAGCCCTCCTTGGCTCGTGGTTGTCGTGTTCGTGTTCGGAACGCAACCTTTACGTTGTCGGTTACGACAGCGCTTCGGTGTCGAGAATCGAATCAGTCGGCGCGATCGGCACACCGAACGCCTCTTGAGGAATTGGCGCGGGCGTTCCCGTCGCATTTGTGGCCGTACGACTGGCCTGAAGCTGGAAGAGCGATCGGCGACTCATGAACATGACGTCGGGAACCACGCCACTGTCGAATTTCGACAGCGCGGACGCAATTAAAGCGTCCGTCAATCCTTTCCCGGAATCTTCAGTGATGTCGCGGATCCGGACCAAGTAACGATTGCTTGAGACCTGCACGCCCGGGTACGCGTAGAGTTCCTGATGATAGCCGGTGTAGTTGTTGCCATCCGTGTCGGTCAGATCGCGCAAGTCGACGTCGCTCGCCTCGAACTTTCCGTTTTGCCCGTACACCCACTGTACGGCGCGCGGACCCCACTTGACGAACCACACCGATGAGCCCGTGTCCGCGGTTGTGCCGCCGGCGTCGACGACTTTATTCGTCGAATCATACGCGTCGACTAAGCCAGGGTGCCCTTTCGAGTCGCCCGTACCTCGGCCATAGAACAGTTGTTTCCCGACCGTTTGCCACGCCGCTTCGGTATGAGCCTCAGCTTCGTCGGCCATGAGTGCCTGCCACCCGTCCTCACTTCGATCGGCGACGGCTTTGTCGACTCCCCATCTGGGGTTCATGATATACGTCTCGACGGTTCGCTCTTCATATCTCGACTTCGTGCGAGCCGTGCCCTGGTTGCCGTCACGGAAGGACACGCTTGGTAGTGCCGTTCGCACCAGTGTCTTATACGAGGTGCCGATGATCGTGCGCGCGGCACCAACGCCAGCGAGTTGCCGCACTTCGCCACCGGGTAGAACAATTCGACCCGAGATCTCGGGGTGGGCCTTGGTCGTTTCATCGACCAAACCTACTTCCATGTCGCGCCCATTGCGCTTCACAATGTCCAGCAGGGTTATCAGTGACATAATTTGACTTCCTTGTCAGTGTGAGATTTTTTGGTCGCGTGCTGCTGGGCGTGGCGTCACACGTTGTGTCCGCGGCGCGGTTAGCTTTCTGCGGTTAGCTTTCTCCTCGCAGCTTCATCCCGGAAGCAAACTTCGCCATTCCAGTAGAGAGCCGGCCGTTGAACTGGCTGGCAGCTTCGCCGCCATCGCCGTCCTTTTCCTTGGCTTCACCGCTCGTAAAGCTCACGGGATCTTTCTCGCCTTCTTTTCCGATTTGCTCGAGGCGAGTGGTCAACTCCGTGACCTTTTCTTTGAGCTTGGTGACTTCCTCGTTGGAGGAAGACTGAGCAGCTTCGATTTGTTGCTGGAACTCGGCCATACGCTCGCGGTAGCACTCCTCAAGAGGTTTGCCGGCAAAGTACCACTCGGAGCCTTTTTCGGATCCAAATTCGTCGACGTACTTCTTCAGTTCGTCGCGAATGGCATCGCGATGGGCACCGTCATTCTGGGGATCGGTTTCACGACTCATTTCCCCGGCAACCTCGTTTTCTGCCGGCGTGTCGGTCGTCTTCTCCGGCGAGTTATCCTTCGACATGTCACCCTCCATGGTGAAAACAGAAATATCGACCTCGCCGGTGGCGCGGCCTGAAAACTCACTTGACGTATTCGGATCCGTACCGTACGGGCAAATCGCGATTCCGCGCAGCGTCCATTCCCTGAGAATCGTGACAGGGCCGGTAACTGTGCGTCCGTTTACTTCCGCGGTGACTCCGTCGGCTAGTTCTTCAATTCGCAGTTTGTCGTGAGGATCGAACTTAATTGACGCTTCCCAGGGAACTCCGGCCAAACCTTTTTGCAGCACTTCGTTTGCACGATCGTCATCGCGCAATGAGATCAGTTCACCCTCAACCGCCAACTCACCGTTGGATACATCGAACCTGTCGGCGTAGCCGAGCACTTCGTCTTGCCAGTGGTTGTAGTCGAGCGTACAGCGGTCCTTGTAAAGCCTCATGCCGGAAAAATCATGGACGACACGTCCCCACCACCAATGGTCAATCGGTTCGCCGCTGCGGGCTACGAGCTTGATGTGTCCCCGTCTGGGATCTTCGCTTTCGGCGAATTCCCAAGCACCGATGGGAGTGGAAAGGGCGTTGCTCGGAACCTTTCGCGGTTTGGGCTCAGTCGCTGTCTTCATCCTTGCTTCCCTTGGTTTCGTCAGGACCTGGCTGACCAGGTGTATCCGGGCCTGGATCAAAGCTCAGCTTGACACCATTGTCCTGGGCGTACTTCGCAGCTTTGGCAATTTGGTCGATGTTCTCGTACCAGTCGCCCTGGTCATTTTCCTGGCAGACCTTCTGCGGAGAGCTAAGGCCAGCGCCGATTGCCAACAAGTTGCCCTTGATTTCTTCCGACGGCTTCCACCAGGGCATCTTACGAGGAGTCCACTCCCAGGGCTCGTCATCAACCGTGAGGCGTCGTCCGTCGATGCGTGGCAATTTGATTTCGCCGGCCGCGATGAGTTGCCGATATTTCCAGCGAGTCCACTTGGTCAGCAAAGAGTGGTTGTCTGCTCGCTTGTCCTCACAAGCGCGGTCGTACAACAACCATGCACCTCTCGATCCGAAAAAATTTGAGAAGTCCTCCCTCAGGAAAGAATACGGCAAATCGAGGGATCGCAAACAGAGGATTAGCACGGCCTCGTTGAACGCCTGAAACTGGCTCGACGGATTATTGCTGTTGAGAAACTTGGCATCGTCGCCCGGATCCATGTCGAGCACGACGGGCCCAGCACCGAAATCAATCGTGTACTTGCTCTTGTCTTCGTTGCCGTCCTCGTCGTCACCGCCGCTTATCTCACCAGCGGCATCATCACCCTCTCTGGTGAACACCAACGCGAACAGCTGTTCAATTTTGCTGCGCAGCAAGGCCAGACTATAGTTTTCGTATACGTCGCGGAGACTAGCGTAAGCCGAACTGAGCGGCGACACTCCGCGTACCTGGTCGATGCGGTCGAAGTACCCATGGTGAATCGCGTGGTACCACGGGATGTTGCGTTCGTGAACGAACGTCTGACCACCGCGGACTCGTCGGTGTACAGCATATTCCATCGGTCGACCATAGTCGTTTACGTGGACGCCGTGATACCAATCGCTTCTATCGTCCGCTTGTTCGTACGTGCTGTGCCCGCCCGGATTGCGAATCCTGTCCCCTTCGATCCCTTGAATGTGCCCACTTGCAAGTTTCACCCACAACACGTCACCGTCGACCGTGCGCAACAGTTCGGAGAGTCGCAAGTACTTTTGCAGGCTAAACCGGCGCTGAACATCAAAACGATCGGCGCGACTGTGTTTCGCGATAACCCTTTCGATGTGACGATCGAGATCGGCTTCCCCGGTCCGTGACTGGTAACGATAACTCGAGACGTACGTCGCGTGCTGACGCAACATCCAAGCTACGATCGAGAAGTTGCGCCGGAGGTCTCGAGTCGCCGACAGCAGCTTGACTCGCTCGCTGTGCTGCAGCTCCAGGTCCTCGGAACGCAAGATCCCGGACGCAGGCTTACGACGCTTCTTGGATTCGTCCGTTACCGCGTCATAGCTGAACTCGTACGGTCGAACGCCGGCGGCGGAAACGTCGACGGTGAGCGTATCGGTGCTATGCATCAATGCGGTCATAAGGATTAAAGCAACCATCAGAATCCCGACAAATCAACGCTGGCCGCAACGGGGCGGCGACCACGCTGCGTGTCATCCTCGGCTCGCAATCTTCGCAACTGTTTTTCGAGAGCCACGCGATCAATAGTGGTCGTCACACCGTCGACGGTCACGGACTTCACGCCGGACCGCAAGAGTTCTTCGATGCGTTCGATTTCGGCGGTGTTGTTAGCCATCTCGTTTCCTCGAAAACTCTACAGCCCACAGAAGCGAGCTGTAGAGTTCCACGCCCAGCACTATCGCCAGCAGCAAGGCGAGAGAGTATTCGTTGCATCGCGTCCGTTACCAGTTCGAAACGGAGGGAATTCGAAATGGAAATCGGGATTACCGATTTCTTTTCCTAACTCCTGTTCTCATGGCTGATTTCGACGTAATACCGCTCGCATGACTTGCAACGGCATCGACGCCAAACGATGTGCGTACGCTCGTGGCCGGCCGGTGAGAGGCCAGCGTGGGCTTGCTCGTTGATGATGCGGATCCGCTCTTTGTCTGTCGATTGACATGAGGGGCAAGCTGCGTGGATCGTTTCAACAACGGCCGGCGGATCGTTCGGGCGACCTGGTGGCCTTCCTGCTTTCGATTTTCGAGTGCTCTTTTTGGCCATCCTTGGCGTTCCTTTCTGTTACTCGATGTACCACACGCGTTTCTTTTTCGGCCGGCGTTTCTGGCCATCCACCACAGCGTTCTCGGCAATCACCAGCTTGCCGCCGAGGATCGACTCTGCTGTGCAGCATCCGCTAACACAATCCAGCCAATGGTTGTCACGACCAGGAATGAGTGACCAGGTCGTCATTTCACCGTACGGGCCGCTTACTTTCGTCCCCACCTCCGCGGTGAGATGTTCGGCAATTAGACGGTGTCTCGACGGCGGCGCCTCGTACAACGTCAAGCTGCCCGGATCTCCCGCCGGCGTGGCAAGTCGGCGGTGTAGAAAGCTCTTTCGACGGCCGGCATCTTGCAGCACGTGACGGATTCCTCGGCCTCTGGCTGGTGGCGGTATATGCCACTCGTCGCCAATTCTGCCTTTCGTAGTCTTGCGGTCCCACCTGCTGATCGGTTTCTTGGCAGGACCGAAGGGCACGCCATGGCTGGGCATCACGCGTAGGCCATGCTTCCGCTTCGCAGTGCGACACACCTCATACACGGTGTCCGTCTGCTCGCCCCACTGAGCGTCGATCATGCCCAGTTCGTAATGGACTTCCGCTCCGTCAGTACGCTGCCACTCTCGAGCAGCCAGATCGCCTAGGCACGCGTGCAGGGCTTGAGTGATCTTGCCTTCGACACTGCCGGCCGTGATCTCTTTAGCTTTGAATATGGTCTGCCTGGCGTGCCCCATGTCGAAGTAGTTGGCCTTTTGCTCCGGCCATGTTCCGTAATCCACGATGTAGCCCGTGAAGCTCGGCTCCCACGCACACACCACCCAATACAGGACTTGCTTGTGAACGTCGATAAAGAACGTCAGCCGTTCGACGGCCGGCGGCATCTCCCGTCGCGCGTATCCGGATACCTTGGCTGAGATTTCGGCCGCGGTGAGCATTTCGACGGTATCGGCCTGGTCCTCTTCCGGCTCGTTCTGCATTTCCGAAAAGAAGCTGGTGCGGTCGCGGTAATAGAGCCGCATTGCGTGCTCAAGCGCGGACAGTTCACCTTTTGCGAAGCGGTACTTCCACGCCACCTTAGCCCCGCGATCCATCGCCTTTCGGTTTCGTCGGTAGAACGTGGTCGCTTTGGAGCCGTCGCCGCCGGCCGACAAGTCGTCACGGTAGATTTCAGCGTATTTGTCCCACAGATCCATGCGGCTCGGCCACTTGTAAAGCAGCTTTTTCCGGATGCCGTGCCACGCAGGGTGGCGTTCACGGTCGAGCATCTGATCGGCCATATCCCCTGGCCGAATCACAGTGCACGCCAACAGCGCAGCAATGGCTTCGTCCGGACCTGGCAAATGCAGGATGCCGGCCGCAATCGCACTCTCGCGTTCTTCCGATTGCAGCACGCTTTTGGACGTGCGATCCGTCTGTGGGTCGTCAATCAACGCCACTGTTGGCCGTGCAACCGTCCCGTCGGCACGTGCGAAGTTGAGACCTCTTACGGCCTCGAGCACGCCGGCGGATTCGCAGATTGCCCCGCTGCACGCGCTGCCGGCGATCGTTGGCAGCACCAGGCGTTGCTTTGACCAGGGCGATTCCGAGCCGCCAGGCCAACAGGGGTCGCCATCGAGATGCAGACCCCTGCACCGGTTGACGATACCGGCCATGCGCCGGATCGGGTGGCACACCTCCGGATAGTCCGCAGCGAGCAAATCGTTGGTGAGCAGTTCCGTCTTGAGGCTCCCAGTGCGTTTCGGCGCATGCGAGCCAGTCGCCGTGAGAAGCACTGCGTATTGATGCGCGCCGGTCATCACGCCCCAAAGCACGCCGATCTCCAACCGGGTAGTCTTGCCGTCCCCTCGAGGAGCGGCGATCGCCTGCAGGCCGCCCCCGAGAATCACTCGCTCGATCGCGGAGAGCTGCTCGATGTGATCGGTCGACCAGGGCAGCGGGAAACGTCCTTTGAAATAGACGTCGCACCATTTACGCAGTGATTTCTCTGCGTTCGTGCGTCGCCGGCGATTGGCGCATTTCGGCAGCGGTCCGACGTTTTGGCTGCGGCGAGTTTGCTCCGCCTGGCGTTGCGTCTCGCGATCTTTGCGCCGCCGGTAGGCGTCACCGTCACCAGAGTCCCCTTTGCGCGGCATGCACAAACCTCGCTTGGGGTTACATGGACCGACGCATTTCGGTCGGTTCATCATCTGGGGTGCACGGTTTGAAGTCCGAATACGGATCCGGGACGTTGACGAACGCACGGCCGGCACGAATCCCTGTCGGTGGCATCGACCGATGCGACTTCGTCAGCACCCGGGCTCCCGTGTAACCCAACGCCGCCAAAACGGTGGCGACGATGCCTAACACCTTCGCGACCGTCGTGCTGATGACAAGGTCGCTCGAGAGCACGGCCGCCACAATGATGGCCAACAGCGACAGCCAAAACTCGGTGGTTTTGTACCCTGGCTTCATTCGTCTTCTTCCTCCACATACTCAGCCACGACGTCAGTGGACACCCCAAATCCTGGCGTGTATTCGATGATGGTATCTGTATCTGGTGTGCTAGGTGCTGGCGTGCCGAGCACATACGCGCCCAGCCCCGTGCCACCAGCCGCAAGCAACGCGGTCGCGAGGTACGGTGCTATCTTCGACGCAAGTGATGGCCCTGACGTCGCGACATCAGCAGGTGCTGACGACTGCCAGTGATTGTGGATCTCGTTGCCAATAGCCACGCCCATGTCGTCATTCCCCGGCAGTCCCTCTGTGTCTTCCATCTCGCCGGTCATGGTGTTTCGTGCGACGACTTCCACGATCCTGTTCTGACGTTGAATCTTGTCCAACATCAGAGCTTCGTGCCCCAGCCTGATGTTCGCCCAGTTCTTTGTGAACTTATCCCACTCTGCTGCTTGTACCGTCGGGCCCGGAATCGTCGAGGAAGGCGCGTCGCTCATGATCGAGATTCCTTTCCAGCCAGTCTTGGAGCTCACCGGCGTACCACGCTTTGTCAATCTCGGCCGACTGCTCAACAAGTTTTCTAAGCGGGTCGTCGGACATTGGGCTGCTCGAATACTTGGACGCGTGCCCGCAAATCGGCGACTTGTTGCTGATATTGTGCAGCGATTTGTCGACCTGCATCAGCGTTGCGTTGCGCCTCTGCGCGGTAGTGCTCTTTGGCCGCGAGCGCCTCCGCGAGTTGCGACCGTAGGTCGTCTAACTCGCGTCGGCGATATTCCTCGAGCTGTTCTCGCAACCGGGCGTTTTCCGCTGCGAGGTCGCTCACTACGTGGTAGCCCCGCCCGGAATGCCAGCTTGGCCGCTGGCGCTCGTCACCTCACGCACCCCGAGGGACTCCACGAGCGACACCATCTTGCGGTCTTGCTCGTACGACAGGTCAAGGATCTTGCCGAACTGGACAAAGTGCTCGTGAGCTTGAGCACCCGCACCAGCCAATCGGCCAAGGTTTTGTTCGTGCAATTCACCGGGAACTGGCATCGTCATGTCTCCGTTATCGGTTTCAGCATCAAACTCGACGACGTTGTCGAGTACATTGTCTATTGGATCAGGGGTTGGCATTCTTCAGCACAGCCTCCAGTCGCAGTGGCATCGTCTGCCCGAGCCGCACGCCCCCTGGAATTTCGTCGATTGTCTGCCCACGTTTGTCAATCCACTGGGGATAGATCGGAGGCAATCGTCGAGCAAAAGCCAACACCTCCGCATCAGTTAGGTCGTCGATGTTGAACTGATCAACTTGGATTCGTTCAAACACGATCGACGCGATGGCTCGCAGCTGCGCCTCAGTGACGTTCGCACTCTCACCAGGTGGCCCCTGCTCGCCCGGTGGCCCGGGCGCGCCTGCCGGGCCACGCTCTCCAGCAGGTCCAGGCGTCTTCTCGAGCCGCGCGAGATCGGCCCTGATTTCTTTGTCGAGATCCTCAATTCGCTTGCGTAGCTCAGCGAATCTCTCATCGCACGGTCGAACCGGCAAATCCGGCTTCTGTATTGGTGAAGCTCCTCGCGTAATCGGGGGCACAACCTGCCGTCTGCCTGGATCTGGATTAGGTGGCGGCACGACCTGCCGGCCTGGCGTGGCTAGTCACGAACCACCAGGTAGATACCGCTGCGCCCGCATCGCGTCGGCACCCTGCACGACCACATGCGGAGCGATGGCGCGGAGTAGGTTGCGGATCGGCGTACACGGAGGAACTCCTGCATGCGTGCGTCGACCATAGCCGTCGCCGGCGTAATGCGACATCACACCGACAACGTGCCCTTGATAGATCACAGGACCACCCGAATCGCCTGATTCGCAGATCGGATCCAGGAGCATGTTGTGAGGTCGATGTGATGCGTAGCCACGGACGGGAGACGACCAGTGAATGAGCCTGATTTCGGAAACGGGTCCCGATTGCCCACCATAGCCGAACACGTCCACGCGCTCACTCGCCTCCGGAGCGGTTTCGGCAACTGGGATCGGCTGCACATTTGCCGGCGCCTGGATGCGAAACACGGACGTGTCGTATGCCTCACCGGTTCCAATCACCGGCCCGCTGGCCGAGTACCCATTGCGAAACGTCGCCGTCGCTGTCCGGTATGGTAGCGTGACGTGGCGCGCCGTGAGGACGTAGCCATTCCCGGCGTCGTCTATGGCAATCAGTGTGCCCGTCCCTCCCTGGTCACCAGCCGTGACGCGGACGATCGCCGGCGTTAGCGGCATCCAGTCCTCTCCGTGCGCGTGTGGGCACCCCACGAGAAGCACACCGATCGCCAACAGAAAAAGCAGAATCGCGAGCGCGTCAAACATGAATCCCGCGACTGGATCGCGTTTTGCCATGGCTTGGTGGTTCCTTTCTTTGGAGTGCGAGCAATTCGTTCTGCGACAGCTCAATCCCGTAACGGCGCAACACGAGCGGCAATATCACACTCACGTGCTCGGCACGGCCGACGCGTCGATCGAGCTGTCGTATTTTGCGTGCAGCGTCCATGCTGCGAGGACATTTTCAGCGGTTGAACGGTTCAGCTGGTCACTTCTGCCCCTCCCGAACAAACTCCGCCGGCTCAACAGTCACGTACTCTTCGCCACAATTGAACTGGTGGCCGATGGCTTCGAGATCGGCATCGGTGACCTGCTTCAGCTTGCGGGCTTTCGTGGCGGCTGTCGTGTTGATCGATACGGCGACCGAAATCGCCCCGAAGTAGTCGATCTTATCGACCAGTTTTTGCAGGCCGACGATCAACTCCTCGCCAGCATCGACACGAACGCCACACGGCAGCGGGAGTTCGCCGGCAAGCGTTTTGGCGTCTTTTGCCTCGACCCCATCCTGCCGTGTCACGCTGTCCTTGCCGTCGCGCCAGCGGAACTTGCCGTTGCGCAGCTCGACGGACTTCTTGCGGCCGGTCAACAACGTGTCGCGGTGTTTATCCGCCCACTTCAGGAGATTTTCCTCGAGCTGCTTTTGGCGCTCGGCGTGAGGCCTGATGTTCTCGGCAAACCGCTCGTTGATTGTTGCGATTTCAGCCTCGGCCTCAGCTTTGAGAGTGGCTTGAGCGTAGACGAGCCAGCTCAGCTCACGCAACGCTTGCTCGGCTGTGTCGATCGAGTCGACCTCCTGCTCGACGGGTGGAGGAGATGCGAGCAAACCAGCCATCGTGGCATCCTTGCCATGAAAGGATGCCGGCCGGCGCATCCCTGCGCCTGAGCTGCGGGTCCCTGCAGCAGCCGGCAAAACGTGAGAACGTTGGGCCGAAAGGCAGTGATCCGCATCGAAAAGAGGGCAGCTCCAATCGACACGGAGCTGCCCTTCTTGAGTGCACAATACAGAGGGTGTGGACAATCGTCAACAGAAATCGGGTTAACCGCTAGCAGTGGGCATGCCGGTTACCCCGTCCGATCGTAACTCGTTGGCCCGCTTCGGATTCGCTTGGACAACTCGGCCACGTCGCGCCAATTGAAAGACAAGTCGGGATTGGCGGCCCAACGCCCCAACGTTCGGAGAGCTTCCTTTCGGTACCGCTCGGTGTACAGGACGACGTATTGCTCGTCATTGCGAGCGAGCGCGACCACGAGAATCTCGTCGGAAGTGGATCGAGTATCCATGGCGGGATACTACACGCCGGAGAGGAGAAGGATCCAGGTCGGTCCCCACTAACCGCCCTGAATGACCTGGACGTGAGTGATCGCCTCCTGAACCGCGGCCTGGTGGGCCTCGCCCCTGGGATCGGTCCGGAACAATTTGCAGATGCGGTCCCGCAGCGGGCGCGGGACTCGGCTCCAATGGTAGCCGCACATGACGTGCTGCCGGCGACGAAGATTCTGACAGCCCTCGACGGGGCAGGGGAGTTTGGGCGCCACAACGTACCTCCTTGTTCAGCACGGGGCAACCGACCCAGACGAGAGGCCGGTTGCCACTTCTCGGTTGTTGACTTGTTAACGGTACGGCCACCACGGGTCTGACAACCGCGATAGGTCGGCCTCAGAAAAATCGATGCCCTTGTGGCACGTGGATGGCTCGAGATCAAACCGCACCAGATCAACGCCGTTCAATATCTCGACGACGAAGCCACTGGGATGAATCTGCAACTCGCAGCTGCACTCATGCCACTCGTCCGGGTGTTCTTGACAGTTCTTGCAGGTCATCGGTCTATCTGTCCTCTACTCGGCTCTTTTCAGCCGACGGAGCTTTCCAAGCGTTCCTAACGGGTCGTCCCATTCCTTGCCCGTTAGCAGGTAGGCCGATTGCTCGAGGGCTCGCTTGGCCAACTCGGCATACGGCAGGAAGACGGCCTTCCGCTTGCTCTTGCGGGCCATCCGGATCTCTACGCCCGCTTTCGTAAGAGTGACGACAAAGTCGCCCTTGCCGTCGAAGTGGATTTTCCGTGAGACCGGCTTGTTCAATTCAGTGGCCATGGTTCTGCTCCCTTTCGGAGTGCGACACCGATGATCATCTCGCCCAAGTAATTCGGCGATCCAACCCAACGAACGCGATCGTCTCGCCGCACACTTCAATCCATCCAGCCCAGCCAACATCGTCCGGGCGCTCGTATTTCACAAATCGCCACATCTCGGTTTCTCCGTCCGATGCTACGGATGCCGCTGGTTCCGCATTCTGTTTTCCTGCTCGAAGAATCGCCGCATCACGGCTCCGAGACTCTCAAAGCAATTCTGGCACGGGCGGCGGTGGGTGCTTGTCCATCACCACTACAGACACGGACCGGGCATCTCGTGCCCCGCAATGATCGCAAATCTTCATTTATTCAGACCTGTTCCTTTCGGACTGTGCGTCCGGTCTAGCCATCCTCCGCCGTTGGCGGCTCGTTGCGTGCGATTGCTGCGTTGGCCCAAAACACCGCCTCTTCAATCTTGGTCAACGCCAGGTGTCGGTTAGGCAAACCGGGTCAGTCGTGACACGGGCAATGGTCTGGGCACGTGAACAGCAACGGCCCGTCAGAGCCAAATCCGTTGTACAATCCGCCGCGTTCACAGCACGTGCATTCGTACTTGAATTCGATTCTGTTGACTTGGACCGTCGATCTCACTGTCATGTGGTCGCAAAACATCTCAACGAACTCGGGCCCCGTGAGATCGGGGAACCCTTCACGGGCGGCTTCTTCGTCGCCCCACTCACGATGCGTGATCATCCGCCGCAGTGATTGCGGCGATGCGTTCACGACTTCGATAATGCGGATGCGTTCGATCGATTCGCCCTTCCGCAATCCTTGGCCCTTCACGACTGCGCACAGATCTTCTCCTCGTTTCAGATCCCACCAACCAAGGCGCCTCGTAACGGTTTTGGTCCCGGCCCGGATCTGGTCCTGAGTCAGAAAGAATGAGATGTTTCTCACGGAAACCTCACGAATCGGTTGTGCGAACCGGGTCAGTCCTTCTTCGTACAGAAAAGTGCGTGTTCGATTGCGCTTGCCAAATCTCGGTACGTTGAGACCAGGTCAGCACGTTCGGTAGAGTTCGCTGCCACGCGTAACCCGACAACCACGGTGCGAACATCCACATTGAGCAACGACTGCACCTGCTTGATGCGCCGTCTTAGCTCATGCCATTCTTTCGTACACAGATACGTGTTGTGCCCCCTTTCGAGCGACTCTAGCAGCTGGTCGACCGTCCAAAGCCGCCGATCTTTTGGCAGCATGCTCTTCATCTTGGCCTCCGTGTCGGATGCGTGAACCGATTCCTACTTGCTGGCCACCATCGCCGTTGCCGGCGATCCGGACCCCATCGCCGCGGACGACGATCGTCGACGGCCACCTGCAGCCCCGCCAGGAGTGGCGGTGCAAGATCTCAACTCTGAATCCACCAATGCCAGCAACATTGCCCGTCGCTCGGCTGCCGGCATCGCTCGATACCGCGATACCCAGCGGCGAATCTTCCGGCTGACACGCTCCCGCTCCCGGAAGTTGTTTCCCAACGCCGAGTACTCCATCGCCAAGGCTGACGGCACGGTACCGGGGTGGTAATTCGTCCACAGTACCTCCGTCGCCAATGTTCCGCCGCGGGTCACAACCTCTCGCTCAAAGCGATGCCAAGCGTTCAAGGCCAGATCATAGAGCCGTGACTGGTAGCCACTGATTACGACTCTGCAGCGGCATTTGCGGGCCGCGTACAGAAGACGACCGTGATCCGCGTTCGACAGTTCCCGCACGTACACCTGTTTCTTCGCGCGGGTTTCAAGCATGTAAGGCGGGTCCAAGTAAACGAGCACGTCGGGGCCGGCCCACTGGGCAGCCAACTCGAGCCAGCGGATCCCATCGCCACAGTGGACGATCGCGCCCGGGCAGCCCCGGACTTTCCACCAGCGGACCACGCGGGGGTCCGCATCAACGAGATACGAACGCAACGCCGGTGGTTTGTGCCGATAGATCGCACCTTTACCGACAAATGGCTCAGCGTAGAAGACGTGCGTGGGCAGCTTGCCGAGGATCCACTGATACGTTCCGTCACACCCTTTGCCGCCCGGGTACCGGTTGTCGTCAGAGATCCTCGATCGGCCATCGGCAGACACGGCGAGGTCGCCGGCACCAACGGTACCCCTGGCGATGCCCGCCATCGTCGCGTCTGTCGAGTGGTGATGACCTGGTCCCATCGTCATTCCTGTCGTTCCCGGCCGCCGAGGCCTCCATCGTCGTGGTTGTCGATTGTGGATCCGCGATCGTCCATCGTCGCGACCAACGAGGCTCGAGACTTGCAGCAGGGCGAATTCCCCTCTTTTCGATATCCGCGGTAGGCATCGCTTTGGGCCAAACTGCGTCCGCGCACGGCGACAACCGAAAGGCCAGTGTCCTCTGGGACTACACCGTTTTTCGGTACTTGCACGCCGAAGTTGAGGAAGAGCAGGCGCCGACTTTTGAAAGGCGTGTTGAACACAATTCGCCGATCGTGGTCGACTGGATACCAGTAGTGAGGCAGGAACCGATAGTGGCGAAGGAGAGCGCCTCGCTCGCGATTGTGCTGGGCAGTTGCTTCGCGCCGCTTCTGGCCGCGGCGGTTGTCCTCGCTCATCGCCGGATCTAGGGCGTGGCAGTGCTTGATGAATTCTCCGGACGTCATCAGCCCATAGTTGGCCGGGTTGTCATTCATCGTGTTGCCGTCCAGGTGCACCACTCGATACCCGTCTGGGACCGTCCCGTGCATCTGTTCCCAGGTGAACTTCGCAAGCGGAATCCACCGCCCGCTCTTGGGGCCGCCGTTTCGCACCTTGATAAACCGAACCTCGACGTGTTTTCGCCCTTGCCAACGCCGCCGTGTGCGAATCGCGTGAATGTCACACCAGGCCGGCTTGTCTCTCATCTTCAACCTTGCCATGCCATGCCTCACCTATCGGTCCGCCCGTCCTCTAACGAAACAACGAAAAAACTCTGTATGCCAAGCCCCAACCGATTGCAGCCAATACGGGCACCACGATCATCAGAAAAACGGCGATGACCATTACCCCGCAACAGAACCTGGGGTCTTCTTGTTTCATGAACTCATCCCTTCCGGTCCACGAGACCGAACTACGTAATCGGATGAAACTTGCGGCAGTGCGCGCAGTACTTCTGCAACACGTCGTCCGGGTGCCAACTGACCATGCCGCACACCAGGCATTTGATGCCTTCCTGGCCGGTGGTTGGATCCTTGCCGATTGCATGCGTCGGCTCCGGAGGCAGTTGCTCGAGGCCATCGGCGTCGTGGTAAATGACCTGGTCACCAGACAACTCCACGACTTCGCGAATTTCGGCCTGGTCCGACTCGATGCACGTATCGCACACCACCGCTATCGCGCAAGGACCGTCGCCCGTGATGAAATTTTGCGACGATGGGTATTCCCACGTCGGCCGGCGTCGAAGCGTCACCAGGTTGCAGTGCGCGCTGCCGGCCATGGATTGGCCGCACGCTCCGCAACGAGCTTGTTTGAGCCGTTCTGTTGATCCCACGCTCATACTTTCCTCCCCGGTCGGCGCGACCGGTCTACCTGCAATCTTGCCAGTGTTCCAATTGGTAAACGCGGTACTGCTCGCCGATCCGCATGGCAAAACGACCGTCGTTTTCCAATACGCGACGCGTACGCTTCGGGCACCGCCGAATCTTCTTTGCGATCGCACCGCACGTGCACCACGACCACGTGGGCAGGAGTACTTTGACGATTTCGTCTGCGAGTTGGGCGTCAGTCATTCGACTAGTCCTTTTCAAAGTCGAATTGCAGCTGATCGTTCCGTGAGCGCCGAGCCCGGACCGGATCCAGTTGACGAGCGGGCGTCTTGAGGGTCGTGACGGGCTCAATCAGAACGTCGTCCGCATCGTCGGGGTGAGGCTTGATCCGGATCTGAATCTTGACCTCCCGCGGCTTCCCGTACGCTGGCCGTCGACGGCAATCGCTGACTGCAACCTTCATTTGCTCCTCAAAATCGTTGCGAAGCTCGGCACTGAGCAAATGGAGCGTCTCGAGCTTCAAAGCCGCTGTCTGCATAAAACCGCCCTCCTGTGAATAAAACAGGCCATTCCGTGAATAATCCCGGCCGGTCAGGTCGACCGGGCAGCTTGGTTGTCGAACGCGTCCAGCAAGTCTCTTCCGCGGCTTATCTCCCCATCGGCGAGCGCTTGCTCTGCAAGCTCGTACCGCGTCGCCGCCAGGCATGGCTTGTACGGTTCGTAGAGTCCCGTTTGCGCTTCAGCGATCACCTCCAAATTCCAGACTTGGCCGATCGGGTCGGTTACGATCTTCTCGATCGGAGCACACGCCGCACAGAGATCTTCCTCGAGCCAACAACACGAAACGCCGTGCACGTAGCACGGATCTTGTTCGGTGCAGTGGCACACGCTGCATTGCCTCACTTCCACCGTCTCACCCTCCTTTCGAGTCAATATCGAGATCAAGCTTCAACCGCACACTCACCGGAAGCTCTTCAATCTCACCTTTGAGCCACTTGACACCCTCTTCGAACAAGTTGACTCCCTCCTGGTGAACAAGCGTCACATCGACGCCAAGCCCGTCTTTTACGTCGGCGATCAAGTCATACAGTGCCGATCCGACGGCTGCCGCTTGAGCCTCGGCCGTGTCGATCGCCTGATTTGCGTTTCCCATCGTCCGATGAGCGTGACTCTCCAGCCGATTGAGTCGCCTGCGAAGCCCCACAGTCTCACACTCCTTTCCGCAGAGGTTAGCTAGACCGACTCCGGATCGTCACTCCAGTCGAAGACCGACTCCGGACCCCAGTCAACGCAATCGCCGAGACAGCCCACCTCGTCGCAGTTCTCGCAGCGATACTGCTCTGGCCGGCCAAGCAAATCCTCATCGACAAAATACCTGGCGATTCCGCCGTACCCGTTCTCTGGTGCTGCGGCGATCGCCGTCGTCAAGCGAATGGCTTCGTCGCGGTCCTCGAGGCCGAGCCGAATCCCATCCGCAACGTTTGGAAAGACGAACATCATCCGACGTCCGTCGTCGAGCTCGCCAGCTGCAAACCCAATCCAACGATCTGCATTTTGGGCAACGCAAAACTGGTAGCCGTGATCGTTCTCGGCCACCACGAGCGTGTTCGTCAGTTCAAGATCCACCACGGTTCACCAAATCGGTTAACTGGACCTCTCGGCCGCGATTTCCTCAAAACGCTTCAGTAGCTCGCGACCAGGTTGCAGGCCTTGCTCCGGATCCTTGATCCCAAGACCATTACCTAGAAACGTGCACCCAATCATCACGAGTGCTTTCCCGGCTTCGATGCACAGTTCGTCACGGGTTTCTCCCGTGAGTCTGTGGCGTTCGTCCACATACCGCCTCGTCTCGGCCTCAACCGATGTGCTGACGTGGCTGAATGTGTCTTGCATGTTCACCATGAGCTTCTCCTCATCGGTGTAACTGACCGGCGTTATGCGAGCACGACCTCTTTCGACTTGTTTTTCGCCAGCTTTGCGGATCGTGCAACGACCTGGCCAATCGCGACGTACGTGACCTCTAACTCGGCAGCCAACACCTTGGGGCGTTTGGCGCCGCCTTTCTTGACTGCCGCCAAAATCCGTTTTTCTAGGTCTCCGTCGACGTTTCGGGTCTTAACCGGGTTGAATCTTGCCGCGACGACCTGACGCAGTTTTTTCAAGGCCGCGAGGCTCTTGGCGACTTCGTCGATGTGCCGATCTATCCGTGCCAGGTCCTCCGCCCTGGCGCCGATCAGATACGAGGCGACATCGTCGATCCCGATGCGACCGTTTGAGTTTTGCGGTGGCGAGCCGTTGCGTCCCGGCGTATCTACCGCCGCGCTGTTTTGAGTGAGCCGTGTCATTTCATCCTCCTCAGCGATTAACCGATCAAAAAAACGCCCCGCGGAGCGATCGGCCGACCGTCGACCGACGTCCGTTCGTTGGTTCAAAACAGGTCCTTCTCTCCGCGGGACGATCGTTCGTAAGCTTCTAAAAAGCGGTCAACGACCTTCTCCGCAGCGAGAGCGTTGCGGAAATAGGCGCGATTCTTCGTTTTGAAATAACGCTTCTGATGGCCGCGCATCTCTTGGACCTTGGTGAGAAACTCATCCAAGGTGAAGTCGCAATCTACGGTTGGCACAATGGCCTGAACGACAACGCGACTCCAATTGTTGTCGAAGTCGTGGCAGGTCCAGCCATCGCAAAGCTGTGACTCTCGCATCGCGTTTCTCACTCGCATTCCGTCGCGAAAATGAACAGGGTGCGGCGGATCGCCTGGAAGCACGACATTGAGATGACCATACTCACGGAGTATGCCGAGAAAGTAGTCTCGGCCACGCGGACCAAGGTAGACGCGAACATATTCAACCAGGCCGGCGGGTATGGAACGGCACTTGTTCATACGGCGCTCCTTTCGTATCGCAGCGCGGACCGCAAAAACTCAGCGGCCCAGTCCCAATGCTCCTGGTTTACTCGGCTGAACTCATACGCCTTGATCCCGGCGTACAACACAGCTGCCGGCCGATGGATTCCCTGCGAATTTGCCGCATGATGGGCAAGTGCCAAAAACTTTCGCTTATCCTCATGGGAATTCGTCAGCCATCCTTGCAAGACTGCGTCGTTAAAGGCCGATCGCAACCGCGGCAAGTTCCACTCTCGCAGATCATGGTCCGTCAGATCCCGCAAGGTCGTCCGCGACTGGTCAGCGCCACCACGTGAAGAACACGGTTCACGGTTTACACGGGATATATGTTCTTGTTCTTCACGGCACGGGCGCTCTGACCGGCGCTGACCAGCGCTGACCAGCGCTGACCGGTTTGCCAACTGGTCAGCAGGCGGAGGCCTCGAAAACAGCCCCAACTCGTCGATCGGATCGTCGGCGATCGGGGCGAGGGCGTTTACGCGATCGACCGACAGGAAATAGGTCCGCTGTTGTCCGAATGCGACGATCTCCATCACACCGAGGCGCTGCAAATGTGCAGCAGCGGCGACAAATGTGTTTGGAGCGCAACCCATGTCCCTGCCTGCTTTTCGCTTTGAGACGCTCAATTCGTAGCACTGATGACCCGCAATCTCTCGTGGCCGGCCATTTTGGGTCATGTACACGATCAACTCGACGGACCAGTCCGGCAGTCCGAAGGGATCCAGCGCCGTTCGAAGCGCCTTTTCACGCCGTTCTCCGATCTCAAAATCCAAGGCCTGCTGCAAATCCATTCGCCAGATTTCCTCAAAACTGGTCAGCGCTGGTCAGCGCTGGTCAGCGCTGGTCAAACTGTCCATTTGACGACATCGCCTTGGTTTACCTCAGCCAGCAAATGCTGATTCTCCTCGACGAGACGCTCAAGCGTGGTAACGCACAGTTCGTTCATCGACGCCCGCTTTTGCCACGCGACGTGCTTCAATGCCTGGTGCAATCGGGCAGTCATACGCAAGGTAATTACAGCTATTGGTTTTTCCTTTGTCGTTCCATCCATCATCGGTTTCTCCTCACCGACCTGGTTCCTGTTGTCGTTCCGTCTATCCCGACGCTGCAAACATCGCAGCCACTCGCTTGGATCTGCTGTAGGCGAGGTCGAACCGCTCCAAACCGCGCATGACGTCCCTCGCCTCAGCGCGGGTATCGTATGGCCCGTAACTCGTGTGCTCTTCGCCGTCGACCAGATACGGCTCTACGTCGACGACAAACCACTTCTTCTTTTTCCCTCTGACAACTTTCATGCCTCATCGCCTCAGTTTGAACAAATGGCGTGCCGTAGCTTGTCGAGATCGCACTTGTGCCAGCCAGACCCAAGCAGACCCCGCTGCTTTTGGTGCGGAGCGACAAAAACGGCGGCTTGCCCGAGGCTCTGCTTTCTCAGCTTTCGAGCGACCGCGAGGGAGTTAGCAAGCGAGCCAGGCGGTGATTGGCTGCCGCAGCAAACACACTGAACGGCAAACAGTCTGCGCCGCGCCGACTGGCTTTCCTTTCGGGGCGCCGACACGATCGCCTTCTTGAGGATTGCGATTGCCTTAGCGATGAATCCGCCCTTAACCCGCTTTGGCGTGCTCCGCTGCATTTGCGTCTCCCTCAATCAGTTCAGTTCGCATGATGCGAACCGATGGCTCCGCGGTGAATCGGAGGCGGGCTTTGCCGCCCCGGACCTCGGTCAACGTGACCGGAATGTGACTCACGCCGCTTGCTCCGGATCCGGCCGCGACTCAAGATGCGTCCGCCCCTCCTCAGCAAGCTTCTCTGCGACCTCCATGCGGTGAACGGGAACTTTGGGAGGGGCTTTGATTCCCAACCGGACCTTGTCACCGCGAATGTCGATGACCGTGACCACGATTTCCTCGTCGATAACGATCTGCTCGTTCTTTTTCCTGCTCAACACCAACATGGGATCTCCTTTTCAAAACTTGACGTCCGTGAAAACAAATTGCGGCGGCGGGACTCGAACCCGCAACCTCCGGGTTATGAGCCCGGCGAGCTGCCAATTGCTCCACGCCGCGTGGTCGTCAGCAAACTTCGCGCTGCGTCGGAGCACCTCCTTTCCGTGAGGAAAACCGCACAAACGACTGCTTCAACGAAAAAAGCCGGCGCATGGGAGGGGCAGAAACCCATGCGCCGGCAAACGGAGTTGCAACTCCGATTAGGCCAATTTGTCGAAAAGCGTCAGCTGCGAAACGGCGTGCTGCAGCAGTTCGAGATCCTGATACAGCTTGGTCGTTTCGTAACTGCTGTGACCGGCCGCCAATTGTCCTGCTGCCGGCGAGATCGCCGACAAGGCGGTCAACGTCGAGCGACGCATTCCGTGAAACCCAAAATGAGGCACGCCGGCCAGGTCCTGTAGCCGGTGTGCCTCGTGATAGATGGTGGTTTTGCTGTGAGGCTTCGGAAAGAACGGGAACAATCTTTCGCGATCGCCGCGGATTGCCACCAACATTCGCATCGCGAACGGGTGCAGCGGGTGCGGTTCCTCGGTCTTGCTTTTTCGGCAAATACCGGCTGGTAGAACCAATAGCTGCTCGTCGAAGTGCACGGCCGACATCGGAGTCTCCACGAGTTGGCCGATCCGCAACGAAGTGCTCGCAATTGTCGCCAGCAGTGCTCGCCAAAGCGCTGAGGCTGTGAGTCCGCTCACGGCAGGTAGCACGGCGTGTTCGCACGCGTGGAAAAACTTCACGATATGCACCTCCGGGACCATGCGCTTGAACTGCCTTACGCGTTTCGGTGGTCTCGTGTACGGCACATAGGCGAGCAGCCCCAAAGCTGTACGCAGTTGCCGAGGGCCAGAGGGCCCCGCCTGGTCGAGAATCCACTGCAGGTGGCTGAGATACTTCACGACTGTGTTGACGTGCAGGGGTTTCCCCCGCCATTCCTGCTTCACCAGTCCCGCCTTGAACTCGGACATCGTCACAGAACTGATGTCCTCGAGAGGCGGATCTTCCGTGATCCGCTCCCAATAGTGAATCGCTCGCCGATAACCATCGACGTTGACGCTGTCCGGGTCTTCGATTCGATGTGGAAGAAAATGCTGCTCGAACAACTCTCGAACCCGCGATCGCTTGGTAAGAACCATGCGTCAATCTCCCGCGGCCCCGGCTTAACCTCGGTTTCCATCCGGGCCAGCGTCGCGATCGATCGTCCTTGCCCCACGGCGACCCTGCCGCAAACGGCCGTCTGCTGCCACGGTGGCTACGAACTACCCGACGACCAAGGTGGGCTAGCGTAATTGCCGTCCGTGCGAAAGAAACCATTTTTCGCGTCCGTTCAATCAGCGCAGCACGCAACGCGGGCTGGATCGCATTGCGTGGGCGCAGGGCGCCAGGAAAACTCGGTTGTCCCGCGGCCGCCGCCAGACAGCAAACGGCCGCAATCGGTAATTTGACCCGTCAAACAGTGGAGCGACGGACCGACTGGTGGCCTCGGGAGCCGAGTATTGGCTTGTGTAAAAGAGGCTGGGCTGATCTTACCCGCGTCGGAGAGTCGCTGTCTGGTAACAGCGGCCAGTTCCAGCCGGCCGCTACGTTGCTTCAGGCGACAATATGGCGCGCGGGCGGATCCGTTGTCAAGCGGATCTGAGAAAAGAAGTTAGCGACGATGCTGATCGATGAGTGACTTGATCTTTCCGGGTGAGGGCACGCCAGTTACCGAAATCTCCACACCGCCCTGTCCGGCGCTGGATATTCCGATCCCCCCAACGCCGAAGATTCGCTGCAGGAACGACTGCGAAAGTTGCACGTTACGGACGTCGCGATGCCACACTTCATTCGTGGATTTGGACAAGATGCCCTCCCGCAGCGTGACTCGTTCGTCTGACACGGTAAGGGTCGTGGCTTTGCATCTCAACCACCAGACGAACAGGATTGGAATTCCGACTAAAAACAAACAGGCCGCGAGGGCAAAAAGAAACTCGACGGGACGGTTGCGAAACATGGATGGATTCGCTGAGTAAAGAATCGTTTCTTGCTTCGTCTGGTTCATGTCTTCTGCCCTTTCACTGAATGCTGACCGAGTTCCGGAAGCCATTGTGACCCGCGAGCGGGCAAGAATCCAGTTTCCACGAGAAAAGGCCTTGCGTCGGGGCGGCGGCCGCGGATATAGAAGCCGGTGGAGGCTCACCATGTTACGCAAGCTCGCCGGCTGGTTCCGTGATGAATGGCATGCAAATGACTTACCAGAACCTCAATGGCGGGCACACACCATCACGCTTCTCATGGTGCAGGTTGTGGCCCTTTGGATCACGGTTTTCGCCCTTACCCTAAGGCTAGTAATAGAGATGCGCAAGCCGCCGAAGCCGCCACAACAGCAGCGATCGCTCCAACCCACAACGCCAAACGATCCCAGCGTTGTTTTCTCCGAGCAAGCTCGCCACGGTATTCGGCGATGATTTGCCCCGCTTGGTGCAGTTGACCTGGATTCGATCCGGACATTGCACACAAGTCGGCAACCCTTTCTGCCAATTCGCTCGTCGCCAGGTGACGATGCCTGCCGCTTGTGATGTCTCTGTGGTGCTCTTCGATTTTCATCCAAGTGGCCCCAAAAGAAATAAACCCCCTCCGGGCGAACCCGGAGGGGGGATTGTCGTTCGGCCGGGTTGAAGCAACGTTTCAGACAGCGAGTGTCAAAAGACGTTCCCGGCCGATCGATTTCTCACTTTCAAGAGTACAGGAGTGTCAGTCCTGTACAGTGACCTTTCGTTGATAATTACCGACTTACGTCAACTTCGTCTGTACTGGATTCGAGCTCCTGTCCAGCGTCAAAAGCGGCCGCTCCCTCGGTCACGTAAACCTTCAAACCCAAGCCGATCCTCAACTTTTCTCGCCATCATCACTCTCCCTGATGCCTATTGGCACAGAACAAAAGCGTCGGTACAAAGCGAAGAGATGTTCGCTCCCTTAACGAGGTGCACGGTGATGAACCACTACAAGTTTCTGAACAATCCTTTCCAATTCGCCTGCACCCTCCTGTTCGAACTGGATTACTCGCGTGATTCGAGTTACGAAAAAGAAAGTACCGAGGCGGATGGGTTCGACCAATCGTCCGATCTGACCGAGGATACGAACGCCCTCCTCCTTGAACATGCACGTATGAAGTACGAGGAAAAACGAGACAGCGTAAATCGGCTCGACGCAAAACGAGACAGCTTTATGAAATTTGCATGCGGCATGCTCGCATTCCTCGCTGCCGCATCACGTGCATTCAACATCGCTATTGACGCCCCAATGAAAGTCGCGTTTGTTTTTTTCTTGGTCGGCGTCACAGTGCTACTGCTGTCCAGAAGATCTGTCTCCGTCCCGTCTATGCTCGGAATCCAGCACCTTCGTGATGGCATCGGGAAAGTGCCGAATCCTCGTGACTGGATGGCAGCGTCTCTGCATAAATCGTGCGAAGGGCTCCGAGTCATAGAACTCATCATCAGCGCTCACATCAATTTCGCGCTCGTGTGGATTCTCCTTGGCCTGATCAGCTTGATTCCGGTCGTTTTTGCGGTCACCTGTTAGATTGCGTCTCCGGCCGCGGCTTCGGGTCGGTGAGTTGGTCTTTGTCAGGATCCGGAGGGGGCGGCGGGGGCGGTTTCTGGGGCGTCGGCTCTTCATCAGCCATTTGCCTCACTCCTCATTTTGTCTCTGGTGGCTCGCCGTCTCGCCGATCCCAGTCTGGAGGCGGTGGGGGTGGCGGATCAGGTGGAGCCGGTTTGTCGTCCGTGTCGCACATTCTCTAAACCACTACTACCAAAGGGAAATCGCACAAAAGCGAGGCCGACGGGACTCGAACCCGCAACCACCGGATCGACAGTACGGTACAGCGGCCAGAAAATCCTTGAAATCAAGGGTTTTTCCGGGTCATTCCGGGTCGGAATTCCGGGTTTGTCCGGCTTGACAAGAGCTGGATGCGCAATCCAGTGTCGTGAGGTTCAAATAGAAATGAACCTCGCGTCTTCACATGGGTCGATGTCCAGGCAAATCGGTCCTTCAGAAAAGTCGATCGTGATGGCGTTTTCTTCCCGAGGGCTGGCAAAAAGAGCGAGTGGCTTACTGATGATCGCCACAAGCATGCCCGTGAGGGCGCCAACAAACCGACGTCGATCCATGATCAAGGTCCTTTCGCGAGGATCTTATCGAAGGCATTTGGCATGGGCAACGTGCGGAGCGCCTCGACCACAGCGATCTCGCTGTTGTCGTAATGGTCCGCCGAGATCCGGCTGAGGCCGCCGTCGACGGCCGCGGCCGACAGCGTCGAGTCCGCAAGCAGCTTGGTCGTAAGATCTCGATCCGCGTGGCCTGTGATCAAAGGAGCGATCCCAGGTCGATGGCGATTCAACCAGGTCGTGGCCGTCTTCCTGAAATGACGAAGCTGGTACCGGGGCTGCTCGCCTGTGAGGATATTCCGTTTCGGAATGACCTCGGCCACCTCACACAGACGAGACCATTCGCGGTAGAGCTTCTCGGAGGACAGCGGCCAATTGAATAGCGGTACCTCCGGATCGGGCGATTCCGGGCGAATCGATTGCACGTGGGCGTGAACCACGTGGTTCATCGGCAAGATCAGCGGTTGCGGTTTTCGCCGGCGTTGCTTCTGTGGAACGTACCAGAACCAGCCCCACTCGTTTTCCGCGTGGCCGTCCTGTGCCGGCGTTTCGGCTTCCCAGGCGATTTGGCGCCAGGGCAGGGCAGAATGGTCCGTCTCGTAACGCACTAATTCCTGCGTCCGAAAGCCGTAGTGGAAGAAAAGCACGATCGCGGCCCGCCATCCTTCCGCTGTCGAGTAGGGCAGGGGGGCGCCGGCCTGGTCTCGGTCCGGCCAGGTCAATTGGCCGCAAGACTCGTACAGCCGATCGAGCTGCTCGTAGGTCAGGTAGTACTTGTCGGCGACGGTCTTTGCCGGCAGCCGGTCGACGGCGGGGGCGCGGATGATGATCTCCTGACGCTCACACCAAGCGAGGATGGCCCGGATCGAGCGCAGATGCTTGTTGACGTTCAATGGGACATTGCGGCCCCGGAGCGTTTCTGCGAGCCAATCCCGCCATTCCTCGAGGTGCCTGCGCTTGACCTGGTCGACGGTCGGTGCCGGTCCCCCGGACCGATTCGACCAGTACTCATCCCACCGGCGAAGATGCGTTGCGTAGTCCTGTCGCGTGCTTCGCCGCACGTTCTGCTTCTCGAGTTCTGGAAGCTTTCCCTTTTCGTAGGCTTCGCGTAGAGTCCATTCCGCTTTGCCTGACATCACGCATCCGTCTCTTGCACGATCGCCTCAGTCACAGAGGCGCTGCCCTCGGAAAGCGTGCGTGGGCCGTCGCCTGTGGGGTACAACTTGACGCCCCAATACATTTCCTTCCGCACCTGCATCGCCAGCGACGCATCCGCCTTGATGACGATTTGAATGTCTCCAGCCGATTCATCGGTCACCGTCAGAGACGCGTCCGTGGCAGTTTCTGCGGATGCGCCGGCTAGATACACCAACCCATCCTCCTCGGAGACGAAAATCTCCGCGGCGGTATCAGGGTTTGCCCGATTGCGTTTGATCGCAAACTTCACGTCGTCGCGGCCGGCCAACGACCCCAGACCAGTGATATTGATCGTGACCTTATCGCCGCTGTAGATCACGATCGCGGATCCACTGATGGCGGCAACGACTTCGGCCGCCTGCTGGGTCAGTGTCCGGCTGGAAGCGATCCACGTGCTATCAATAGGTATCGGGGCAGACAAAACGACCCCACCCGACACGCTGCCGCCGATCGCAACACGGTTCGCGCCCGCTGCACACGCAGCATCGGGCAGATCGAGCCGATACCAACCGTCACTGATCTCCTTGACGCCCCCGTCCGAGTGGTCATCCGTGAGCGCCGACAAGTCGCTCAGGCTAATGGGAACCTTGGCACCATCCCGGCGATACCACAGCGTGAAATCCGCGGCTACCTTTCCCGTGAGGGCGGCACCTGCGGACGTCATTGCCCGAATATCGATCGAGACGTCGGTTGTTCCTGGTGAGACGACCATGATGTCCCTGCTTACAGCTTGTCGTTGGTAATCGGCTCTCGGTCCGCGCAGAGTTCACGACCGAACCAGAGCAGGTGGAATGCTGCGTTACGCAGTTCCTTCTGGATCGTCGCATTGATCTTGTCGAAGACCGCCCCCATGACGTCGAGTTCCTGAGACCAAGGCACGAAATCCCAGATGCGTTTGATTTCTGCATCTTCCAGGGGAACGATCACGACTCTGCCGGAAGGGTGAGGAGCACCAGGATTCGTGGAATCCGGCGTCTCACGGAACACCTCCAGCATCTTCGCCAGTTGGAGCATGTAGTCCTTGACCTGGGGAGTTGCTGAATTCGCCAATGACTTGTACGCCTCCAGCCGTTCGTTACTGAGTGGGGGTGCAAACGACCCACCAATGTGTTTTTGTTTCACGGGCATTGTTTTCTTCTCTCTGATGAGCGGTTCTCACTGAATCGGTACGGTCAACGTGAAGCTGGAGATCGCGATCGTGCCTCCAGCGACAATCGTCTTGTTGTCGAATTCCATGTCGGGCGTGTCGGCCGCTTCCCCGGCAGTGCCTTGCCAGTCGGCAGCGGTATCCCCAGCCGCGCCTTGATAGACGCGGAAGTGGCCAGCGTCGCCGCTGTTGTCGGCGTTGGTGTCACTGGTGATCGAATTCGCCGTCGCTACGCCAGACGCGGCAGCCCCGAAGGCTGGGTTCCCGAAGATGCAGGTGCCAAGTAATGTGCCCGAGGACGCATCGCTAACATTGGAAGGCGGCGCGCCGGTCCGGATCTGAATGGTACCCGGTGGCGTTCCACCATCCACCCGGTCTACCAGAGCGTCGCAAGAAGCATTGCGGGCGGCGGTTGAAATCTTGAAATTACTGGCCATGCCGAACAGCAGAAGCCCCAGGGAAGCGATCAGAAACTCCAAAAGCGTCATGTCTCAAACTCCTAGCATGAGTGTTTGTTGAACGATTATTGGGAGCGAGGTCCCCTCTGGGGCGACGAAGGTCGCGGTTGCATCCGCCGTTACCCCGCCAACCTCTGCTGAGATGGTCGCTGATCGGATGACTGTTGCGAACAACGCAGACGCTTGCCCTGTGGCCGCTCCGATCTCTATCACGGCGGAGGCAGTGTAGATGGGAGCGGTGAAGGTAGCCGTTGAATCGCTGATGGTTGCTCCGACGGTTATCGCTGCTGATGCCGCATAGACCGGTGCTGTGAAGGTAGCACTCGCTGCCGACTCTACTCCCCCAGTGATCGGCGATGCGGTCGCTGAGAAAACCTCGGCAGCGAAGAGGGCCGTGGCATCTGCGGAAATGCCCCCGATCGTAACTCCGACGGTCGCCGAGTAGATGGGAGCCGTAAACGTCGCAGATACAGCTGCCTCAACTCCACCAGAGACGATTGCGACCGACGCCGTGTAGGCGGGAACGGTGAACGTGGCCGAGACTGCTGGACTCACCCCTCCCACATCCGCAGAGACAGTTGCCGTGTAGACTGGAGCCGTGAACGTGGCCGTTGCAGAGACCTCTACCCCTCCGGCCGCTGGTGCTGCGCTTGCGGTGAAGGTTGGTTCGGTGGTTGTCCCAGAGGCTGACGCTTGCGTGCCGCCGATGCTACATGCTGCCGAGCCGGAATACGTGGGAGGCGTAAAGGTGGCGGTGGCGTTTGGACTGACGCCCCCGGTCGTGGCCGCGACTGTCGCTGTTCGTACTGATGGCGCCGCGCCGCTAGTCATCACCGGAATGGTCGGTCGCTGGTACAGATCGCGACCGTTGAGGTAGATGTCGCGGATTTCACCAGCAGTTAGCGCTCGGTCATACGCAGACGCATCAGCGAGCCAGCCGTTCCAATTGGCTGAGCCATACCGAGCACCGCGGCGATAGTATGCACCCAACGTGATAATGCCGTCCGACCCCAGCGCGGACGCAAAACTACACGCACCGGACGATTGATAATCTGAGATTCCGTCAATGTACAATTCACGGTCAGTTGCGGTACGGAAGACCATGGACAGCAAGTGCCAGCCAGCACGCGAATAAGCAGTCGTCCCATAATACGAATCGTTGGCACCAGTCGTGGCCCAGTAAACCCAATACCCGATGCGTAATACAGTCGACGAGAACGGACGGACGAACAGTCTGGTCTCATCTCGTGTGCTTTGGTCCGAATTGAAATTGAGCACCTCCCAATATACGGTGTCTGTTGTGCTCTCATCCAGAAACTTAAACCACACTTGGAGCGTGAATGGATACCCGGTAATTTTTGTGAACGGCGATACCAGCACATCATCAGAGTTGGTCTCGTCGAACCATCCTGCCCGTGATCCATCATGTGGGCCAGGCCCATATCGCGTGGTGCTTGAACCGTTCCAGGTGCCGTGGTTGCGAAACGCGGACAGATCGTAAGCGTCCTCGCCGTGTCCTTCATTCAGCGGCCACGATCCTACCAGACCAAGATCGCGAGAATGCTGAGGGCCAGCATTCCCTACCGATAGATCAACAGGTAGTGAATCGATCAGGAACATGCTACGTCCATGACAAAGCCGTGTTTGTTTTTGTGATTCCACCCGAGCCGTCTGGTTTAATCTCAGACACTTCACCACTCACGGTAATGGCTCGACCACTGCTACCGTTTTCGCAGTAGATTTTGAAATCAGAAAACGCGGGATCGATGGGAATGACATCAGAAACAGCAGGGTCTTCATCATTCGTGTCAAGAGTCGCTCTCGGAACAGCATGAGCAACCGTGGTATACAGTGTCCCGTCGTACGAGCCTTGCACGTATACTGTCACGATATCCCCCGAAGCCGGAGTTCCGTCATTATCGGCCTTGATCATTGCCGAGACTTTGACAGCTTCGGCATCCACGCCGAAATTATCAGACGTGGCGTTTCCCGATGCTGAAATAGATTTGCTTGCAGCCATAACGCACCTTTTTTACGGAGCAGTAGCGGCGAGAGCGTGGTCGACGTTCGCAATCGATGGCGTGCCTTTAACAACTGCGATAGCTGCATTACTCGGCGTGCTTCCATTGCCACCGCCCGGACCGATTGCTGCTACACCAAATATCGTTTCAAATTCGTTCGCGAATCGCGTTGCATCTGCGATGATCGCCGCACGGGTGAGTGGCATCTGTGCGTCGAAAATCAAAATCAATCCATTTCGCGTGTTGACCTTTTCTGGATTAAATGTTCCGTTGGCCATCATCAAATCGAATCCCCACCGCTGGAGTTCATCCATTCCATCTACTGGATCGAGAACTTCCGACCACACAATAGACTCCCGAACGTCGTCAGTGGATACCGAATCGAGAAACACGTACAGCGACGAATCGTCCGAATACCACTGTTGAATCGTTGTCACGTCACCGGCGGCCACTGCGTCGATTACATTTTGGTCACTGTTCGCCCTGATGTGGTTGCCAAACGTAACGAGTTGATCTTGGGTGAGTTCAACCGCGAACGATTGGATCGAAAGCAACACTACCACTGCAAATGCGAAAACGGTTTTCATTTCATTTTCTCCTCTGTTAGTAGTCCGAGTTCTAAAAAGGCTTGTAACTATCTCGGTTCGAGACAGCAAACAAGCAAGTCAGTCAAGAATTGCGCG
>Ga0180438_10001511_pt1 | contig 41118 bp, 28 predicted proteins | sample SS_ome_12_FD_132455 | JGI IMG/M metagenome (GOLD analysis project Ga0180438, IMG submission 132455) | Hypersaline lake sediment archaeal communities from the Salton Sea, California, USA - SS_3_D_2 metaG | ecosystem: Environmental > Aquatic > Non-marine Saline and Alkaline > Hypersaline >...
ACGCACACGACCGGGCGGTTGGGTGCTGGAGCTGATCTTCCCATTCCTCCGGAGCCGGCCACTTGCCGAAGCCCTTCGACGGCCAATGGTCTTCCTTTGTGTACCCGCCGTCGTCCACGAACCGTTGGTACTCGCACACCGTCACCGGGTACCTGCCGATCCGGTACTCGCCGAGGCAGACCGGATGGACGGGGGATTCGCTGCTGGACGCCTCCGGGTCGTAGTTCGGCTTCGAAGAGTCTTTCTTCTGGGCGCCCATGAGGAACTCCCCGGCCGGGACGGTCACCCAATTCTGTTCCCGTGCCTCGGCTGTCGCGAAGCGCGGGTCGCCCGCCTGCCCCAGCGCCTCGGCGGCCTGACGGGCGACCTCGATGTCGATCCCTCGAGCTTTCTCGGCGTCGAAGATGGCGGTGACGCGTTCCAGAGAGGCCGCATAGCGTCCGTCCCTTGGCTGGTAGCCCATGTCCACGGGGGACAAGTCGCGAACGGCGGCCCCCAACAGGCCGACGCACTGCGCCTCCCGCGCCAAAGCAGCGCGCTTCGGCAACGCGCTCAGCGCGGCCGAGAACATGGCGTCCACGCGGTCGACGCCCTGGTGGTATAGCACGCCGGCCAACAGCAGGACGACCTCCCGCCATTCCGGCAGGTAGATCTTATCGCCCTTCAGGACCTTCAGCCGCTCTTCGTCCTTGGCGGCCAGGGCGCGGGCGGCGAGAAACTCCTGGAACGTGAGGTGCCAGAAGCGCACGTCGTCGCCGCGCTTGACGATGATGCCGCTGTCGAGCTCCTCCTCTTCCAGGAATCCCTCCGCCTCGGCGAGCCGCTTGTCCTTCGGCAAGCGGCGCCACTCCGGCGCGATCATCCGCGCGGCCCAATGCTGGCGGACCTGCACCTTGCGGCTGCCCTCCCGGGCCTGCATGGCCAGAGCGAGATTCGCCAGCAGCGCCACGCAGCGCTTCGCGCTGGGTCGCCCCTCACGCCGCTCTCTCGACTGCGACAGCCACTTGATGATGGACTCGTATAGATCCGCCCGCTGTTCGGGGAGGCGCGTTTCGTTCCAATGCACCACGGCCAGGGCCGTCAGCATCACCGGGTTCCGCGCGAGGCGGCGGATTTCCGGCCGGGCGTGCAGATCGCGGATCAGCCCCCGCTTGTGCAGATCGGCCTGGTCCGGGTCGTCGTGGTATAGGGCCTCGCACCACCGACTCAGGAACGTCTCGATCGCGCTGTCCTCAAGCGGTTCGATCTCGACCCGGGCAAACTCGCCCAGCAGGGATTTCCCCCGGTACGCAGCCGGGCGCGTGGTGACGACGAATCGGCATGTCTCGAATCGTCCCGCGGCGGCATCCACGAGCCCTGCCACTTCCTCCCGTAGTTGCCGAGACGGTGCCTCATCCAATCCATCGAGCAGAACGGTCGCCTGGCCGCTCGCCAGGCGATCCATGAAGAAGCCCTTGTCCAACCCGAGTGCCCCCTCCCTGCACAGGTCACCCGCATAGTGGGCGATCCAGCAGGGCGTCCCCTTGAGCGTCGGCCCTCGCCGGTCTTTCTTGGTTTTCCCGATGTACTCGGCCAACTCGGGTACCCGAATGAGGATAGGGAAGGCCGCCTCGCCGACGGCGCGGGCCAGTCGGGCGTCCTGCCCTTTTCCGAGGGCCTGGCCGCAGAGCAGGTTGGCGATGCGATTGACGAATGTCGTCTTGCCCCCGCCGGGATCCCCCACGATGACCAGATTGCGCCCGGCCAGGGCCTCCTCGAGTTCGACCCGTCGTCCTTCGCGCATCGCCGCTTCCGGGCCCGGATCCGCCTTGCCCTTCTCGCAGCGGCGTGTCGGCGGCGGCGCCATGGAGGTGGTCAAAGGAATGTAGAGGTCGTGGATCGGGAATTGATGGGCCTTGCCGCTGCCGACCTCCAGCCCGCGGATGTCGATATGGGCCGTCCGCCTCTGCAGCCAGAGAAGATACTGGGTGGGGTCGGCCTTCGGAGCAGTTCGGCGCCCGGGCCCTATCCCGAGCAGATCGCACGTCTCGCTCCAGCGCTGCTCGCTCGTGGCGTGCCGAAGCAGCGTGTGCTCGTGGTAGACCCGAAGCTCGATGCCGAACTCGTCTGCCAGCTTCGCCGCCCAGTTCTTGAGGGTCCGGCTTGAGCGCGACTGCCACGTCATGAAGACCAGGATCCTGGCTTCCGGGAGCATGCCGGCCTCGCGCCATCGCCCCGCATCGCCGTGGACCTTGGTCCACGACGAGTCGAAGGAGATCGCAACGCAGCAGGGATCGCCTTCGGCCGTGCTGGCCGTTGCATCGCACCCGAGGTCGCCGGTCTTCGGATGGCTGGCGACGGGGTTCCGGTAGCCTAGCGAGGGCAGCAGCATGATGCAGAAGCGCTGGAACAGCTCGGCCTCACCCAAGCGGCGCATCTGCCCGATGCGCGCCCCGAGTTGCTCGTCGCGCTTGGCGATAGGCAGGTACGCCACGGGATGCCCCGATCCGGCGTCGGCCCCGACCGGGGCCGGGGCCGGGCCGGGCGGAGGAGCTGGTTGCGCCGCGCCCTCCGCCAGCCTGAGCTGCAGGCGCACCACGCCATCGCGGGCCGTTCGGTAGGCATTCCTGTCAATGATCCAACCGCCCCGGTGCCACGTGAAGAAGTGAACGAGCAAGCATCGCTGGTCCGGCAGAAACTCCACGAGTTGGAAGGCATTGGGAAACTCCGACGTCTGGTAGGCGCACCCGGCGGCCAACTCGATGCAGGCCTCGTCGGGGGTCTCGATCTTCTCCGACTCCTGGGCGTGCAGATGCCCTCGGAGCACGAGATCAGCCTCCCGACGGACTGTACGTTTGACTTCCTCCCCGTCGAACTCCCTGAAGTAGGACCACGGATGGTGAAGCAGGGCAATCGTGAGGTCGGGCGTCGCCTTGGGCTTCCGCAGGGCGTTCACCTGCCATCGGCCGAGGAGCAGGCTTCCCTGGTCGTCGTCTGACCAGGACATCCAGGAGGAACACAGTCCGAGGAAGCAGAGGGTCGTGCCCTGTACGGTGATTGTCTCGGCCCACCATGGGGCATCCAGCTTCTTTCGCGACGGGCGGAACTGGTTGGCGAAGGCGAGGTATGCGTCGTGTCGCTTCAGCAGGCCATCTCGTTCCGCCCTGTCGGCGAGAACCTCTGCTATAGCATCCTGCGAACGTTCTCTCAGGAGGTCCGCCTGGAGGGAGCGAGCGGATCTCTTCACGAGTTTGCGGTCCCCGTCGTGGTTGCCGGGGACCATCAGGATACGACTCTTTGGGAACCGCGTGGGCAGAACCGGCCGGAGCTTGCCGTCAATCCATCGCTGCGCCTCGGCGTAGTCGCGGGCCCGGCCGGTGTTGGCGATGTCACCGGTGATAGCAACCACGTCAGGAGGCATTTCCTTGACGAACTCGCCGATGGTCGTTGCGAGGCCCATCAGAACGGGGTCGGCGTCCCACTTCCTCGCCTTGTCGAAGTGGAAATCCGAGAGGTGGAGGATCCGGATCGGCTGCTTCGCCATCTTGCGGCGCCCCTTTCGAAGCGGGCGGCGGCCGATATGCCCCGGCCGCGGCCGGCGTGCAGGGATGATGCCATGGCTGCGGCCGGTGGGTCAAGAGCCGAATAATTGGGGACACCATACCATTTTTCTGACGCATGGGGCGTCGTTGGCATGCTCCGGGCATTGCGGAGCCTGTTGCAGGCGGGCGGGCGGGCCAACGAGATGGCGGAAAACAGGATGGTGTCCGCAGTGTCAGGGGGCGGCGGGTTCAGGCGGAGCCGGCCTGTCCTTTCAGCAGGCGTTTGACGGCCTGCTGGAGGACGATCGGCTCGATCGGCTTGTCGATGTAGGCGTCGGGCTCGGCGCCCATGAACGCGCCCATGTCCTGCCCGTCGACCTTCACGCCGGTCCTCTCGGCGATGCCGGTCAGCATGATGACGGGGACCGACGCGAGGTCGGCCTCCTGGCGGAGGCGCTGGAAGACCTCGAACCCGGTGGCCTTGGGCATCTGGACGTCGAGGATGATCAGGTTGGGGGCCTCGGCCCGGGCCACCGTGAGCGCCTCCTCGCCGTCGGAGGCACTGACCACGTCGTAGGGCCCGTCCGCGAGGGCCTCCCGCACGAACTCGATGCAGTCCGGCTCGTCGTCGGCAATAAGAATCTTGGCGCGATCACTCATCAATGGGTCTCCTGCTACGGGTCCGTCGTTTGGGAAACCGGCACCGCGAAGACGAATCGCGTGCCCCGGCCGAAGACGCTGTGGAACGTTATCCGTCCGCCCATCTCGCCGATCAGCTTCATCGTGACGGGCCGGCCGAGGCCCGTGCCCCGCCCGCCCTTGGGGGTGAAGAACTCCGTAAAGAGCTTCCGGCTGTCCTCCTTGCTGATGCCTTGCCCGTCGTCGGCGACGCTGACGGTGACGCGATCCCGTCCGGCGGCGCGGTAGAGGCGGACGCGCACACGGTCGCCTCCCTCGCAGGCGTCGATGGCGTTGGACATCAGGTTCAGCAGGCAGCGGTAGAAGTGCGTCGGGTCCACCAGCACGTCGCCCAGCCCCGCCGCCGGGACGCACTCGATCGAGACGCCCTTCTCCCCCGCGCGATCCTCCAGCAGCCGGGCCACCTGCTCGGCCAGGTCGTTCAGGTCCGTCGGGAACGGGTGAGGCTTCGAGTCGCGGGCCAGCGCGAGCATGTCCAGCACGAGCGTGCTGAGCATCTGGTTGTTGCGGCTGACGGTCTGCCAGCCCTTGCTCACGCGGCCGAAGTCCTCCTCCGCCAGCGCGCGGTCCATGACCGCCGAGCCGGATTTGATGCCGTTGAGGATGTTCTTGATGCAGTGGGCCAGCCCGCTGACGGTCTGCCCGACGGCCGCCATCCGCTCCTTGGTGACGATCTGGTCGTGCAGGTGAACGTTCTCCAGCGACAGGGCCGTCTCCGTCGCGACGACCTCCGCCAGCCGCATGTCGTGGGCGTCGAAGCCCGCGCCCTCCCGCTTGTTGATCAGCTCCAGCACGCCCCACAGCCGCTCGCCGCTGCGGACCGGAACGCACAGCAGGCTCCGCGTGACGACGCCCGACGTGTCGTCGGCCGCCTTGTACAGCCGCGGGTCGTTCTGCGCGTCGTTGACGATCAGCGGCTCGCCCGTCCGCGCGACGTACCCGCAGATGCCCTCCCCGGGCGGCAGGGGGACCGTCTTCAGCGCCTCGGTGCCCGGGCCCTCGGCGATGTAGAACTTCATCCCGCCGGTGTCCGGGTCGATCAGGAGGATGCTGGCCCCCTCGGCCCGGGCGAGCCGGCTGATGATCTCCAACGCCGTGGCGAGCACGCCGGGCAGCTCCAGCTTGCCCGACAGCGACCGGCTGATGACCTGGAGCGCCTCGAGATCGTCGGTCATCGGCCCGATCGGCGCACCGCGACCGGCGCCCTCCCTCGATTCGGCCCCCGCGGCAGTAGCCCCGGGGAATGGTTCCGCCGTACCACTCACGACTTTCTCCTTCGACTGGAGACAGCTCCCCTCACGGAAGTGGTCTGTCAAACGAGCAGAACCATTATCCCACATTTCTCGTATACCGCAATACCTATCCCGACTGCTTTGGCGGAGAGATCGGGAGTTTCACCTTGGCGAGGTAGACGCTCGCCTTTCCCTCGTGCGAGGCGTAGTAGCTGACCCACAGCAGCCCGCCGTGCAGCACGAGCCCGGGGTAGCTCGTGTCGCCTCCCGACGGCAGGGCGAGCATCTCGCGCAGCTCGCCCTTCCGCGGGTCCAGCCACATCAGGCTCGTGCGGACACGCCCGTCGTAGCGTCGGCCGGCGGCGATCAGCCGCCCGTCCGGCAGCCGAAGCAGCTTCGGGCCGCCGATCCGCTTGCCGAGGTCCTGCCACGTCCACTTCGTATACGGCGGCCCGGCCGTGCCGAGCTGGGCGGAGTTCGGCCGCCCGTCGCGGCGGAGCAGGCATCGGGCCGTGCCGTCCGGCTCGAAGACGAGCGACGCCTCGTTGGGAAAGCCCTTCTCGAACAGCCGCTCGACCAGCACGTCGAACGTCCGCCCGTCCTTGCTGCGGTACAGGCGGGCATGCCTGCCGCCGGCCGTCGCGTAGCCGACGCCGTAGCACGTCCTCCCGCGCCACGCGACCCGCCACAGCCAGAAGTCCTTCTGCCCGATCTGCGTCGGCCTGCCCCAGTCGCGCCCGTCGGCGGAGAACCACGCGAACGTCCGGTGCCGGCTGGGCCTGGTCCGGCGCGAGGCGGCCGCCGTGGTGAGCATCAGCCGACCGTCCGGCGTGGCGACGATCTTCGGGTCGCGCAGGTCCGGCAGCTCGCACGGGCTGCTCAGCAGCGCCGCCGACCGCCACGTCGCCCCGTCGGCAGACTCGATCACGCGAGCCTTGCCGTCGTGCGAGACGTGCCCCGTCCCCTCGCGGAAGACGCACAGCCAACGCCCCTTGAAGCGGATCAGGTCGGTAAACGCGTTGTGCGCCCCCCGGTCCCAGATCTTGCGGACCTCCACCAGCTTCGCCTTGCCACCGGCGTCGGCGGCAGGGGCCGTCAGTGCAGGAGCGACCGTCAGAATCGGCAGGATGATCCATCGCATGGGCAAGTCTCCTTATGACGACGCGCAATCGGGCAAGAGCGGGACATCCGATGATACGCCTCCGCCCCGCCGCCCGCCAGCATCGCACCGGCGAGCTTGAAAAGCGCCCCGCGCGAGTCGATGATAACCGCCGCGGAATCACCCTCACACGCATCGGACGACAACGGAGCCATCGCATGTTCGGATCGATCACGACGCGGCGCGGATTTCTACGTTCGCTGGCGGCCGGCGCGACGGCGGCGGCCCTGCCGGGCGCCCGGCGGCTCGCCGCGGAGGAGAAGACACCCATGAGCAGGCCCAACATCCTGATGATCCTCGTCGACGACCTCGGCTACGGCGACCTGTCGAGCTACGGGGCGGAGGACCTGTCCACGCCGCACGTCGACGCGCTGGTGGCCGGCGGGATGCGGTTCGACAACTTCTACGCCAACTGCCCCGTCTGCTCGCCGACGCGGGCGGCGCTGCTGACCGGTCGGCCTCCCGCGCTGGTCGGCGTGCCGGGCGTGATCCGAACGCACCTGCGGAACAACTGGGGCAAGCTGTCGGCCGACGCCGTCCTGCTGCCGGAGGTGCTCAAGGCGGCCGGGTACGACACGGCCGTCGTGGGCAAGTGGCACCTCGGGCTCCGCAAACCCGACCGGCCGAACGACCGGGGGTTCGACCTGTTCCACGGGTTCCTCGGCGACATGATGGACGACTACTACAAGCACCGCAGGCACGGCATCAATTACATGCGGCAGGATACCGAGACGATCGACCCGCCCGGGCACGCGACCGACCTGTTCTCGAAGTGGGCGGCCGACTACGTCCGCGGGCGGGCCAAGGCGAACAGGCCGTTCTTCCTCTACCTCGCCTACAACGCCCCCCACACGCCGATCCAGCCCCCCCCCGAGTGGATCGAGAAGGTCACCAGGCGCCAGCCGGGCATCAGCAAGAAACGCGCGAAGCTGGTGGCCCTGATCGAGCACATGGACGACGGCATCGGGCAGGTATTGAAGGCGCTGAAGGAGGCGGGGCTGGAGAAGGACACGCTGGTGGTCTTCACGAGCGACAACGGCGGGCAGACGGGCGTGGGCGCCCGCAACGGGCCCGTCCGGGCCGGGAAGGGCACGATGTACGAGGGCGGCCTGCGCGTGCCGGCCTGCGCGGTCTGGCCCGGGCGGATCAGGCCCGGCTCGCGGTCCGATCGGGTGGCGGTGACGATGGACCTGTTCCCGACGCTGGCGGAGGCGGCCGGGGCGAAGTTCGCCCACAAGATCGAGGGCCGCAGCCTCCTGCCGACGCTGCTGGGCAAGAAGCAGCCGGCGGAAGAGCGGATGCTGTTCTTCACGCGGCGCGAGGGCGGGGCGCACAAGGGCGGGACGAGCGAGGCGGTTCGCTGGGGGCCGTGGAAGCTCCTGCGCAACCTGCCCGGCCGCCCGCTGGAGATGTACCACCTCGCCGAGGACCCGAAGGAAGAGCGGAACCTGCTGGCCGACGGGAAGAAGCCCGCGCCGTTCGGCCGCCTGTCGAAGGCCCTGGCCGACTACGTCCAACGCCACGAAGCCATCCCCTGGCAGCGGGAAGCGCCGTGAGGCTTTCACAAGTGACCAGTGGTGGCGGGAGGGATGACGGCTTCTGCGATACACCAACCAGGGCCCCATCGGCACGAGGCCGGCGACGGCCGAGCCGGGCTGCGAGGAACGGCTAGCCCCCCTTCTTGATCTTCTTCGGCTTGCACAGGCGGCGTTTCTTCGTGGTGACGGCGCCGCAGCTCTTGCAGCGGAAGTTGCCTGCCTTGGCCTTCGCCTCCTTCTTGCCCTTCAGACACATCGCAGGACCTCGATCAGCCGGCCGGCGGAAGCGAACGGGGCCGATCGCCGGCCCCGCTCGTGCCGCCTGGTTCCATCCCTGCTCACGCCTCGACGGTCCGTCGGTCGCCGAGGCCGCGCGTTCGATGTCACTTGGCTTTCTTCGCGTACTTGACCGTGCAGCCGTACGGCTTGGACTGCGGGACGCTGACCTTCTTGCCCGCCAGCAGCTCGTCGAGCGCCTTGGCGACGTAGTTGACCGGCTTGGGCCCGCCTCCCTTCGGGTCGTCGATCGCCCCGCTGTAGGCCAGCGCCCCGGTCGCGTCGATGATCCGCATGTCCGGCGTGGTCTTCGCGCCGTAGGCCCGCCCCACGTCGCCGGACTGGTCGTTCAGGATCGGGTAGGGCAGCGCGTGCTTGTCCACCCAGCCCTTGTTCTTCTCGTTGGTCCAGTAGTGCGTGCTGTTGATCGCCAGCCAGACCACGCCCTTCGGGGCGTATTTCGTCGCCAGCGACTTCATCCCGCCGTTGTCGTAGTGGCGGCGTGAGTAGGGGCAATCGGGGTTGATCCACTCCAGCACGACGATCTTGCCGCGGTAGTCGGCCAGGCGGACCTTCTTGCCCTGGTGATCGGTCAGCGTGAACGGCGGGGTCTTCGGCGCGGCCGGGGCGTACTTGACCGAGCAGCCGTACGGACGCGTCCGCGAGACGCTGACCTTCTTGCCCGCCAGCAGCTCGTCCAGCGCCGCCGCGACGTGATTGGTCGGCGAGTCGCTCTTGCCCTTCGAGTCGTCGTCGATCGCCCCGACGTAGGCCAGCACGCCCTTCTTGTCGATGATCCGCATGTCCGGCGTGGTCTTCGCGCCGTACAGCCGCCCGACGTCGCCCGGCTGATCGTCCAGCATCGGGTACGGCAGCTTCTGTTTCGTCGCCCAGGCCTTGTTCCTGGCCGTGTCCCACGACTTCGTGCTGTTGATCGCCAGCCAGACCACGCCCTTCCTGGCGTACTTCTCAGCCAGCGTCTCCATGTTGCGGCTGGTATGGTGGCGCAGCGAGACCGGGCAGGCCGGGTTGATCCACTCCAGCACGATGATCTTGCCCTTGTGGTCCCCGAGGCCGACCTTCCTGCCCCGGTGATCGGTCAGCGTGAACGCCGGGGCGGGCTTGCCCAGTTGCGCGCCGGCCGGCTTGGCCGCGGCGGGGGGCGCCTTGGCCTTTGCCTTCTTTCCCTTCCTGGCCGACAGCGCCGGCCGCGCCGACAGCGATACCGACAGCAGCACGAGTCCCGTTACGACAAGCCGTCTGTTCGTCATGTCAGATCCCTTTCCTCTGGTGCCCAAGCCCTCGATGGGAGTTCGCGACACGGCTCGGCGGCGGTCCCGGCGGCGGTGGCCGCCAGCAGCAGCACGAGGACCGCCGCCGCAACCGCCAGCCAGAAGACCAACGAATGATGAGGATGTTTGTGAGCCTGAAGCATCGCACGCATCTGCACCGGAATCGACGAGGCCGGCCCGCGCCCCCGTCGAGGCCGCCGGCGGCAGCCGTCGGCCCGGCGGTCAGGTAATGGTAGGATCGGCGCGGAAGCGAAATCAACCTCGCCGCACCGGCGGGCGCGGGCGGGCAACGGAACTGCCCCAACGGATACGGAATGGCGGACCCGGAATGTCGCACAGGCCGGGCGCGCGAAGGTGAGGACGCTTGGCAAATAGCCCGATCGGCCGACCGGGGCTTCTGCGACGAACACCGCCACGTTTTCGCAGAATCACGAGAATTCTAATAATTCCTGTAGTCTTGCCGGGTTGGATCGATAAAATATAGTGGAATGCTGGGGCCGGTGTCGTGGCGGAAAGGCGCGGCGCCGCAGCAGAACTGGGATCGCGTGGCGGCCGGGCTGGCGCAGTGGCCTGCCGCGGGATGGATGGCAGCGCGTGGCCGGTGATGGGCTGTCGGGAAGGAGCAGGGCCATGCCGAGAGTGCTGGTTGTCGATGACGAGCCGGAGATCCGCCGGCTGGTACGCCGGGTCCTCGAGGCGGAGGGCCTGGAGGTCGAAGAGGCACCCGACGGGCAGGAGGCGGTGGAAGCCTGCCACCGCCGGCCGCCCGACCTGATGGTCCTCGACCTCATCATGCCCCGGAAGGAAGGGCTCGAGACGATTCGCGAGGTCAAGAGCGATCTGCCCTCCCTGAAGATCATCGCGATCTCGGGCGGCGGACAGGGCCAGCCCGAAGGCTACCTCAACCTCGCCCGGCACCTCGGGGCCGAACGCGCCCTGGCCAAGCCGTTCCTGCCGATGCAACTGGTCCAACTGGTCAACGAGCTGCTCGAGGGCAGCGGGGCAGAGGCCTGATCCGGCCACCTCTCTGGAGCGCCTCGCAGCGCAGGCTTCGCCCGCAACCAATGCCGAATGCCCGGTGCCACGGCCGGGGAGTGTGCCGCCGTGTCTTCGAGGGCGAGAGGAGCACGCCCGCTGAACGCCGCGGCCGCGGCACGCGCCATCCGGCGCCGGGGGGCCGACACTACAGTCGAGGGTCGGGTGTCGGTTTGGCGGGCGTGGCGTTGGGGACGGTCAGCAGGCCGTAGCGCTCGGGCAGGAGGCGTCCGTCGGATTGGGGGGCGAACCACCAGGTGCTTGTGGAGGCCATGTCCTGGGCGGTGGCGCGGGCCTGGAAGTACCAGGTGGCGGCCACGTCGGGGCGGGTCGTCAGGATCGGCAGGGGGACGGCGATCTCGAGGGTCCACTCGGTCTTGCCCTTCTGACCGCGGGCCAGGAACGTCCCGGTGGGCAGCGCGGCGGCGGGGCCGTCGCGGGTGGCGACGCGGGCGGACTGCGTGCCTCGCGTCTCGCAGCGGAAGACGATCTGCGTCCACGCGTCGCGGTCGGAGTCGACCGCCAGCTCCAGCCGCCAGTGCCGCCCCGTCGCGGCGGGCAGTCGGGCGGCGAGCAGCAGGTAGCCCCGCGCGGATCGGACGACCTGGATGACGGGCCCGGGTCCGGCCCGGGCGCCGTGGGGCTGTAGCGGGATCAGGCGGGCCTTGGCCCAGGCGGGCTCGTCGAGGCGGCCGTCGAACCGGGCCGGCTCGGCGACGAATCGGGCGGCGGCGTGGGGCCGGTCGCGAACGGCCGCCTCGAGCATCTCGCGCGAGCCGAGCTCGAGCATCGCGCAGCGCCGCCACGGCAAGGGATAGGCCTCGGCGGCGAGCTTTCGGTAGACGGCCTTTGCGGCGGGCAGTTGCCCGGTGGCGGCGAGGGCCTTGCCGTGGAGCAGTCGCCCGGCGGGCGTCAGGCTCCAGGCGGCCCACTCGGCGTAGCCGGCGACGGCCTTCTGGAGCGTCTGGAGCTTCATGCGGGTCGGCAGGCCGTGGCGGCGCAGTTGGATTCGCCACTCCTGCGAGACGGCTGTCGCGAGGGCCAGGACGTCGAACCGTTGGCTCAGCGGGTGATACCTGCCCTTTCGGAGGAAGACGGACAGGGCCTGGTCGGCCTGCGTGAGGCTGCCCTCCTCGAGCAGCCGCCACCAGGCCAGCAGGAGCCGGTCGGCGGCGAGCACGGCCGACGCTTCGCTGTTGGCGTCGGCCAGGGCGGAGGCGATGTCGACGGCGGCGGTGTGCGTCTGCCCGGTCGCGGCCGCCATGCGAAGCGAGGCCATCGTCGCCAGCTCGCGCCGCCCGCCCCGGCCGACCGACAGCCGCAGCCGCCCGCGATCGGTCAGCCCGCTGGTGAACAGCCTCAGCCGCCGGCCGGCCAGTTCTTCGCAGCGGTAGGCGCCCGCCTGTCCGGGCCGGTCGAGCAGGCCCGCCCCGGGCAGGCGCCAGACGGCCCGCTGGGCGATCAGCCCCAGCGGCAGGGCGTCGTCGTTGGGGAACATCACGCCGCTGAAGGCGACGTCGATCTTTCCCCGGCCGCCGCGCGGCGGGGCCTGCCAGGGCGGGGCCCATCGCTCGTTGCCGCCGACCCCGACGAAGGTCCGCCGGAGAGACCAGGGCGGCAGGTTGGCGGCGGCCAGGCCGGGCAGGGCGCCTTTCCGGCCGGCGGGAATCGTCGCCTGCTGCGCGAATCGGGAGACGAGCCTGCACTCGGCGAGTCGGCCGCGGGCGCCCTCGCCGTCGGGCCCGACGGCCAGGACGAGCGGGCGGTACAGCCGGATCGCCGCGGCGATCTGCCGGATCATCTCGGCGCCGGCGGGCGCTTCGAGCGGCTCGGACCATCGGCGGAGGATGTCCTGCTCGGTCAGGTCGGCGGCGGGGTCGGCGGCGACGGAGGGGAACTCCGAGAGCGTGGCGGCCGAGTCGGCGCCCGCCACGGCGGCGGCGGCCCGAAGGGGCTGGTCCGGCGGCGTGCCCGCATCGCCCGGCGGGGCGGTGGCGAACAGGACGGCCACCGACAGCCCGGCCCGCGCGTGGGCCGCGACGGCCGGCCAGACGCTCCAGTCGCCGGCGGCGACGACGAACAGCACGTCGGTGGTCGCCCGCCCGTGGACGAGCCGCCAGCTGGTTCCGGCGTCCTCGGACCGCCAGATTCGTCCGGCGTCTCCGGCGGCGAGCAGCCCGTCGCCCCCGAGCCAGGCCAGCGCGTGGATCGCCCCGGGTCCGGGGGCGGGCAGGAGCGTCCACTTCCCGCCGCCGGTCTCGGTCGCGGCGACCACGCCGATCAGCCCGCCGGCGACCCAGGCCCGCTTCGTCGACGCGAAGGCGAGCGCCTCGAGGTCCGCGCCGCGCCGGACGGCGGGGGGCAGGGGCAGCGCGATCGGGTCCCACGGCTGCCCGGTCGGGCGGGAGCGGAAGATCGCCCCGTTGTCGCCGACGCACCAGCAGAGCCCCGCGTCGGCCAGCCGCACGGCGCGCAGCGTGCTGCTCGACCGGACCCGCGGCGGGTGGAAGCGGGGCTCGGCGAGGTTGCGGAGGCTGACGATGCGGTGGTCCTGCCCCACCAGATAGCCGTAGCGCGGCGTGTGGAAGTCGCCGTCGAGCACGAACCCGCGGGAGTAGACCGACGCGGGGTTCCAGAACTTCCCGAGGCTGATGGTGTGGTAGATGCCCGTCCGGGAGACGTAGTTGGCCTGCCCGAAGACCACGCCGGTCTGGCCGGCGAACGCCCCCCCGTAGAGCCACCCTGCCGCGGGGGCGGGGAGGGTGTGGAACGTCGTCCCGCCGTCGAAGGTCGCCAGGATCGTCCCCAGCCCCGCCGACCGCGGATGGCCCGGCACGGCCTGCCCGCCGAAGAGGAACACGCCGTTGGGCGTGGCGCGGACGGCCTGGTAGTGCGTCTCCGGCGGGACGGCGAGCCGCCGCCACGTGCGCCCGCCGTCGTCGCTGCGGACGGCCGTGCCGGCGTCGCCGACGGCCCAGCAGACGCGGCCGTGGACGGCCAGGCCGCGGAGGGCGCCGGCCGGGCGGGCGGGGGCCGCCATGGCGAGGGAGGCGGCCGTCAGGGCGGCCGCCGCCGCCGAGCAGATCGTCGGTGCGGCTGAGCGCATGGGCACATGGTAGCTTGGATGCCCCCCGGCCGGTCAACAGGGAAACGGGCCGTCGAGCCGGTCGGGGCGGCGCGGCGCCCGATTTCGGCGCGGGCGCGGGAAAAGCTGCTAACGATCGGCCTTCTCGAGCGTCTAACCGAACGGCAGGTCACGGAAGGGTCGGGGCGTTGGGCCCGGGGTCGGCTGCCCGGGCCCGGCGCCCGGCCGACGGCATCGAGGCGCGCCTCGCGCAGGGCCGGACCGTGCCCGCCGCCGCCCCTCGCCCGCAGCAGGGGAAAAAACCCCGCCGATAGACTGTAGTGTTCCCGCCGCTGCGGACGATTTAGGTACGAGAGATGCCGGCTCGCAGGGCCGCCTGCGCGCCGCCGAGACGCCGCCATGCACGAACTGCTGAACGCCGTGACGACCTACCTCCACCGGGTCGCCGCCTACGACCCGCTCGTGGTAGGCGTGCAGATGCTGCTGATCGGCGGGGTGGTCTGGCTGGCGATGCGGTTTCTGCGAGGCACGCGGGGGGCCCGGCTGCTGAAGGGCGCGGTGTTGCTGCTCGGGCTGATCTACATCGGCATCCGCCTGCTGCCCAGATCCGACGAGTGGAAGCGGATCGAGTTCCTCTACGGCAACTTCCTCCTGTTCGCCTTCGTGGCGGTCGTGGTGGCCTTCCAGCCGGAGCTGCGGCGCGTGCTGATCCAGATCGGGCAGGCGAGGCTCTTCCGCACGGAGGCCAGCCGGATCGAGGCGAAAGTCGACGCCGTGTTCGACTCGGCCGCCTACCTGTCCCGGAACAAGATCGGCGCCGTCATCGCCATCGAGCGAAGCGTGGGCCTCGGCGGGATCATCGAGTCGGGCACGCCGATCAACGGCGTGCTGACCACCAGCCTGCTGAACGCCATCTTCTATCCGGGCGGCGCGCTGCACGACATGGGCGTGGTGATCCGCGAGGGCCGCGTCGCCGCCGCCGGCTGCCAGTTCCCCCTGGCCGAGAGCGACGAGGTCGACCCCTCCCTCGGCAGCCGCCACCGCGCGGCGCTGGGGCTGGCGAAGGACTCCGACGCCGTCGTGCTCGTCGTCAGCGAGGAGACCGGCCGCGTCTCGCTGGCCTGCGAGGGCCAGCTCTACCTCGGCCTGCCGCCGGAGAACCTGCGCGAGATGCTGCTCGGCCTTCTGGCCTCGCCGCGGGTGCTGAAACGCAGACGAAAGGAGTCGGCCAAGGCCGCCGCCGAATCGGACGGATGACCCGACGCGAATTCTACAACATGATCGAGCCCGGCCGCCTCAGCCGCGCATGGTGGCTGGCACGCGGGCGCAACTTCCTGTTCGTCGCCCTGGTCACCGTGCTTGTCTGGGTCTATGCCGACGCGGAGTTCACCGACGAGATGGACTTCCGCGGGACGATCCACCTCGGCGTCGCGCCGGGCAGCGATCTCGTGCTGCGCTCCAAGGGCCGCCTGGAGGTGAGCTTCAAGGCCAGCGGGCGGCGCAGCAGCCTCGAGCGGCTCGAGCGCCGCCTCCGCACGCCGGGCACCCTCATCCGCCGCGAGGTGACCAGGGGAGAGCAGCAGCTCGACGTCCGCGAGATCCTCAACCGCGATCCGTTCATGGAGAACGAGGGGCTGACGGTTCTGTCCGCCTCGCCGGCCGCCGTCCGCGTCGAGCTCGACGAGAGAATCCACGTGCCCGACATCCCCGTCGAGCCCGATTTCGGCGGGGCGTTCGTCTCCGAGCGCCAAGTCACCCCGCAGCGGGTCGGCATCCGGGTGGCCCGGGGCGACTGGCAGCGGATCCTCAAGGCCCAACCGGAGCCGATCCTCCGCACGGTCCGGATCGAGCTGAAGGCCCTCGAGCCGGGCGAGCCGATCGACGTGCAGATCATCCGCCGCATCGGCGAGATACCCGTCGAGCCCGATCAGCCGACGGTGAAGGTCAAGGCCAAGATCACCCAACTGACCGAGACGAAGGACCTGACGCCCGTGCTCGTCCAGGTCGTCGCCCCGCCGACGTGGATGGAGGACGGCACGTGGAAGCAGTTCGTCCTGACCCGCCGCGACCGCAGCGAGTGGCGGATCCAGGTGCAGGTCAGCGGGACGAGGAAGGACCTCGACCAGGTCAAGGCCGAAGACGTCCTCGCCTACGTCACGCTGACCGAGGACGACAAGAAACCCGTCAGCTGGCTCCAGCGGACCGTCGAGATCCGCCTGCCCCGCAATCTGAACCTCAAGCTCGTCGGCGACCGCCCGCAGGTCAACTTCAAGCTGGAGAAGCTCCCCGCACCGCCCTCGTAGGGCCGCGCCGCCGACGTTCCGTTTCACGCCTCCCCGAGAAAGTGCCGGCGTGCCCTGGAGAAACGGCCCGCTTCTGTTACCTTACACTCGTGCACCACGACCACGCACCAGGCCCCGCGCGGGAGGCAGACGAATGGACGCATCGGAAGCCCGCAGACACGTCGAGCAGCTCGGCCGCTCCGCCCGCCGGGCCGCCGCCGTGCTGGCCGCCACGACCGGCCTACAGCGCAACGCCGCCCTCCGCGCCGCCGCGGGGGCGATCCGCGGCCGGCGGGCCGACCTGAAGGCCGCCAACGAGAAGGACCTCGCCCGCCGTGACGAGTTCGGCCTGACGCAGGCGATGGTCGACCGCCTGACGCTGACGGACAAGCGGCTGGACTCGATGGCGGCCGCGCTGGAGGAGATGGCCGCCCAGGTCGACCCGGTCGGGAAGGCGACGGCCGCCTACGACCGGCCCAACGGCCTGCGGATCGAGAAACGCCGCGTGCCGATCGGCGTGGTGGCGATCATCTTCGAGTCGCGCCCGAACGTCACGTCCGACGCGGCGGGGCTCTGCCTCAAGAGCGGCAACGCGTGCATCCTGCGGGGCGGGAAGGAGGCGATCCACTCCAACCTCGCGATCGCCGCGGCGGTTCGCGAAGGGATCGGCGCGGCCGACCTGCCCGCCGCCGCCGTCGCCGTCATCGACCGGCCGGACCGCGAGATCGTGCCCGCCCTCTGCCGGGCCGCCGGGCTGGTCGACCTGGTCGTCCCCCGCGGGGGCAGGGGGCTGATCACCGCCGTGACCGAGGCGGCCACCCTCCCCGTCATCAAGCACTATGACGGCATCTGTCACGTCTACGTCCACGCCGACGCCGACCTCGCGATGGCCGAGTCGATCGCCCTCAACGCCAAGTGCCAGTACCCCGGCGTCTGCAACGCGATGGAGACGCTGCTGGTCGACGCCGCCGTAGCCGACCGCTTCCTGCCCGCCGTCGCCGACAAGCTCCGCGCCGCCGGCGTCGAGCTGCGAGGCGACGACCGCAGCCGGGCCCTCGTGCCCGACATGGCCGAGGCGACGGAGGACGACTGGCGGGCGGAGTACCTCGACCTGATCCTCGCCGTGCGGGTCGTCGATGGGCTGGGCGAGGCGATCGAGCACGTCAACACGTACGGCAGCGGGCACACCGACGCGATCGTGACCGCCCGGATCGGCGCGGCCGACCGGTTCGTCACGGAGGTCGATTCGGCCAGCGTGATGGTCAACGCCTCGACGCGCTTCAGCGACGGAGGCGAGTACGGCCTGGGCGCGGAGATCGGCATCTCGACGGACAAGCTCCACGCCCGAGGCCCGATGGGCGCCGACGACCTGACCACCTACAAGTGGATCGTCACCGGCAGGGGCCACGTCAGAGAGTAGGGATTGCGGACCCCCCGCCGACGGGGCGGGGACTGCTCACGAGCCGAAGGGAAGTATCCGCGGCTGCGCATATTTCGCCCCCGGTCCCCGGACCGGGGGCTCTTGACAGGCGTTCGAGGACCCGACGCACCGGGATGCGCCCGGTCCGTCCACTCACTTCGCTTTGACGTCGAAGCAATACAGATTGTCGGCGTACCGCAGGTACAGCCGCCCGCCGATGACGACCGGGTGGGCCCAGCTCGGGCCGCTGCCCTTGACGGTGACGCGACCGGTGACTTCCATGCCGTCGGGCGAGCACGTCGCCAGGGCCGCCTTCCCGCCGCTCTCGCCGAACAGGTACAGCATCCCGTCGGCCCAGCAGAGCGAGCCCTTGCCGACGGCCCGTTCGTACCACTTGACCTTGCCGGTCTTGAGCTCCACGCACGTCCAGCCGCCGCTGTGGTTGCCGTAGATGTGGCCCTCGTGGATGACGTAGCCGCCGTGGTGGCAGACAAAGTCCCTGGTCCGCCAGGCCTCCTTGGCCGTCACGCGCCCGCCCGTGCCGCCGAGCTTCAGGCAGATGCCCCCCTTGCCGTACCCGTTGGCCCAGAAGACGTGCCCGTCGGCATAGGCGGGGGTGGGGCAGTTGGCGGTGTTGTTGGCGGAGAACTTGTTGGCCCACATGACGCGCCCGCTCTTGGCGGCGACGCAGACGATGCCCGACCGCGTGCCCGTGGCGATCAGCGGCGTGCGGTTGAACGTGAACGGCAGGCAGGAGCCGTACTCCGGCCCGGCGCGGAAGCCGCGGGTCGCCCAGACGCCCTTGCCGGTCGCCTTGTTCAGCGCGACGATGCAGTTGTCCCCGCCGGGCTTGGCGATCGCCAGATTGCCGTGGATCAGGACGCTCTCGGCATAGCCCCACGTGCCCGGCCTGCCGCCGAGGCGGCGGAGATCTCTCGACCAGATCCCCTTGCCCGTCCTCGCGTTGACGCACGCGACGACGCCGTTGCCCGACAGCACGTATGCCTTCCCGCCGTCGATGGTCGGCGTGGACCGCGAGCCGGGGCTGCTGCCCGTCCACGCGCGGTCGACCGGGACGTTCCACTTCGCTTTCCCGTCCAGGTCGAAGGCGAACAGGATCAACCGGTCGCCCACGTCGCCGGTGACGTAGACCACCTCGCCGCTGACCGCCACGCCGGAATAGCCCTTCCCCAGCCCGTCGACCTTCCACAGCATCTTGGGCCCGTCGGCCGGCCATTGCTTCAGTAACCCCGTGTCGGTGCTCTTGCCGTCGTGGTTCGCCCCCCGCCAGCAAGGCCACTCCCCCGCCGGCGCGGCGAGCGCCGAGACACACAGCGCCGCCGCCAGGCCCGCGCCAATAAATCCTCGTATCCGCATTTCCAGCTCCTTTACTCACGCCACGTCCGCCCGCCCCGACAGCCTGTTGCCGCGGGGCGCCGAATCCCCATCTTGAACCGCTTCTCGCGGAGGGAGTTCCCCGCCTCCGCCGGGCAATCGCGGCCGGGGACCCGCCACGATCGGGCGGCGAGCCCCCCCCTGCCCTACCTGCCGTCTCCTGCCTTCCGCGCATCCCCGCCGAGCCTCTTCAGGATACGCCGATTCGCCGCCGCGACCGCATCCAGCTGCCACGCGCGGGCGTTGCCGGCCGTGACGTTCCACTCGGTCTGGCGCTTGTAGTCGTACACCCACAGCGCCGCGGCCTCCACGCGGTGCGCCTCGATCTGCCTCAGCAGCTCGGCGAACTGCTTCCGCCTCGCCTCCGTCGTCTCGCCCGCCGTGCCGAACTCCCCGACGAAGAGCGTCTTGCCCGCCTTCCTCGCCGCCGCGGCCGACGGGGCGATCCTCGCCGGATCGCGGTAGACGTGCACCGTGATCGTGTCGAGCGGGTCGGGGTTGTCGCCGAGCAGCATCTCGGCGAACTGGGCGGGCGTGTCCTTCTTCCAGGAGCCTTCCTTCCACTGGTGCCACGCCGACGGCCTCGGCAGGGAGCTGCCCGTGGCGATCGGGCGGCGCGGGTCGTGGCGGCGGACCTCCCGCGCGAAGGCCGCGAAGGCCGTGCGGATCATCTCGTGCGTCAGGTCGTCGCGCTCGGACCGTTTCCCCGGCGTGCCGAGCCGCTCCACGACGGGGGGGCGGTGTTGGGCGGCGTTGGGCAGGTCGGCGTCGAGGTTGTACTCGTTGCCGAACTCCCACGCCACGATCGCGGGCGACCGGCCGTAGCGCGTGACGACCTCGCGGACGTACGTCCGCATGAAGGCGTGCGTCCTGCTCTCGGGATTGCCCCACTGATCGCGCGGCTCGCCGACCATGTCCGGCACGGTGGAGGCATGCCAGAACAGGCTGGGGATCAGCCCCACGCCGTGCTTCCGGGCCGAGCGGACCACGCCGTCCAGCCGCCGGAAGTGCTCTTTGCGGTCCTCGAGGTACAGGGCATTGTCGGCCGGCCAGAACCCGCCGCACATGAACCGCGCAAACGGGATGCCGCGCCGGCCCAGCGCCCGGAAGCCGGCGTCATACGACGTGTCGTTGCCGTCGCTCAGCGTCCGATAGAACGCGTCGAAGTAGTTGACCCCGATGCCCCGGAGGCCCTTCTGGCGCGAACCGGCGCCCGCCGGCTCGGCCGCCACCGCGAGCAGAGCGGCGAGCGGCACGGCGCATCTGGCTGTCTTCATCGATCACCCTCTCCCGGGGGGCATACCCGGGCTCGGCGCCGGTCGGCGTCAGTGCCCGTAGCGGTGGTACCCGCGGCCGGGGCGGCAGTGCCGGCCGCCCGGATGGCCATGGGCGTATCGGCGGACGTAGCCGCGGTGCCGGGGCACGACGTGGATTCTGCGAACGTGGTACGGTTCGACGTAGCCGTCGTAGCTGTCGTAGTGAATGCCTCCGCCGTAGTGATGCTCGTCGCATCCGCCCACCAGTGCCGCGCCGCCTACGCCCAGCACGCCTGCCAGGACCCACCCGGCCGATCTGCGGAGGATCGATCCCGTGATTCTCATGTCTCGCCGCTCCTCTTACTATACGCCTGCAAGCCAACATACCTCCCTGCCGGAGGACACGCGAGGGCGGGGCAAGTTAGGCGGCTTGCATCGGCCGGGCCTCCGCGTCATCATGAGGGCCGGCGCGCCGTCGCGGCGCCCGCGGCCGGACACCTGGAAGGAGACGATGCCCGTGAGATCTCATCGCATTCGACGGATTGTTCTGGCAATTGGCGTGTTGCTCGCGGCCGTGCCGCTCGCCCGGGCCCAGCAGGAGCAGAGGGCCGCCCGGCCCAAGCCGGCCAAGCCGAAGAAGAAGAGCATGGGGCAGTACAAGAAGATCGGGCGGGCCATGCTCACGACGATCGCCAAGGGCGAACACGACAAGGCGATCGCGTCGTGTCGGAAGCTCCTGGCCGACTGGCCCGACGACCTCGAGGCGCTGTACTGCCTGACGATCGCCTACGTCCGAACCGGCAACTTCGATGAGGCGATGGCCACCGCGAAGAAGGCCCTCGCCGGCGGGCTGCCGCCGGGCCGATTCATCGCCGGGCCGCGCGATATGCTCCGGCCGCTCGTCGAGTCCCCGCGCTTCGGCGAGCTGTTCAAGGGCGGCCGGCCCGAACTGATCCACGGGCCGATGCTCGGATCGGTCACCGACGAGCGCGTCCGCATCTGGGTCCGCACGGCGAGCGAGACGACCGTGCAGGCGGTGCTGCACAGCCAGGCCCCCGACGAGCTGCCCATCCGCTCGGCGGCCGTCAAGACGTCGGCGGGGCGCGACTACACGGCGGTGATCGAAGTGAGCGGCCTGAAGCCCAGCCGGTGGTACATGTACCAGTTGGTGATCGGCGGGAAGGCGACGAAGCTCGAGGCGGCCCCGTGGTTCCGGACGTTCCCGAAGCGCGGCGAGAAGTGCCGCTTTCAGATCGTCTTCGGCGGGGGGGCGGGCTACACGCCGCAGCACGAGCGCATGTGGAACACGGTGGCCGGGCGGAAGCCGACGGCCTTCCTGACGCTGGGGGACAACGTCTACATCGACACGCCGACCGTCCCGGCGACGCAGCGGTACTGCTACTACCGCCGCCAGTCGAGGCCCGAGTGGCGTCGCTTCGTCGCGTCCGTGCCGGTCTTCTCGATCTGGGACGATCACGACTTCGGCGCGAACGACTGCCTCGGCTCGGCCGGCATCGACGACATCCCGTGGAAGCTGCCCGTCTGGGGCGTCTTCAAGGAGAACTGGGTGAACCCGTCCTACGGCGGCGGGCGCGAGGCGCCGGGCGTCTGGTACGACTTCGCCATCGGCGACGTGGACTTCTTCATGCTCGACGGGCGGTACTACCGCGTCCGCCCGAAGGCCGCACGAAGACGCAAGGGCAAGGCGGCGACCGTCGAGCCGGCGATGGCAAAGCCCGCCGTCGAGCCGACGATGCTCGGGCCCGTCCAGGAGAAGTGGCTGCTGGCGAAGCTGGCGGCGAGCAAGGCGACGTTCAAGGTGCTCGCCTCCCCGGTGCCCTGGGCGAAGGGCACGAAGGGGGGCAGCAAGGACACGTGGGACGGGTTCGTCGAGCAGCGGGAGCGGATCTTCTCTTACCTCGCCGAGAAGCGGATCGAGGGGGTGTACCTGATCTCCGCCGACCGCCACCGCTCCGACGCGTGGAAGACCGAGCGGCCGGGCGCGTACCCGCTCTACGAGGCCAACAGCTCCCGCCTGACGAACATCCACACCCACGGCGCGGTGAAGGGCAGCCTGTTCTCGTACAACAAGAAGTGCTCGTTCGCCCTGCTGACGTTCGACACGACGAAGGCCGACCCCGAGATCCGGTACGACGTGGTCACCATCGACGACGAGATCATGCACACGCTGACCGTCAAGCGCAGCGAGATCAGCTTCGCGGCGAAGGGCAAGTAGCGCGAGGGAGGCGAGCATGGCGGAGGCCACCCGGACCCGACGACAATTCCTGAAGGCCCTCGGCCTCGGCGCCGCGTCGCTGGCGGCGTCGGGGCGCCTCCCGGCGGACGAGCCGGCCGGTGGACGCCCGAACTTCATCGTCTTCTTCACCGACGACCAGGGCTACAACGACGTCGGCTGCTTCGGCTCGCCCAAGATCCGCACGCCGAACTTCGACCGGATGGCCGCCGAGGGGATGAAGTTCACCAGCTTCTACGCCCAGGCCGTCTGCGGGCCCTCCCGGGCGGCCCTGATGACCGGCTGCTACCCCATCCGCCTCGCCGAGCCCCGCAGCCGCAAGAACCAGCACACCATCCTCCATCCCAAGGAGGTCACACTCGCCGAGGTGCTCAAGTCGGCCGGGTACGCTGCGGCGTGCATCGGCAAGTGGCACCTCGCCGGCGGCGGCGCCGGCGGGCGCGGCCGCGGACCGTTCCCCGACGAGCTGATGCCCACCGCCCGGGGCTTCGACAGCTTCTACGGCACGCCGCTGCACAACGGCTTCACGCGCGAGCCGGACGACAGGCGGTTCATCACCCAGTTGATGCGCGGCCGGAAGGTGCTCGAGTCGCCGACCGACATGGACCTGCTGACGCGGCGGTACACCGATGAGGCCGTCGCCTTCCTCCGCCGCAACAAGGCCCGCCCGTTTTTCCTGTACCTCGCCCACAACATGCCCCACGTGCCGCTGGGGGCGTCGAAGGACTTCCGGGGCCGGTCGAAACGCGGGCTGTACGGCGACGTGATCGAGGAGCTGGATTGGTCGGCCGGGCGGATCATCGAGACGCTCAAGGAGCTCAACATCGACGAGCGGACGCTGGTGGTCTTCACGTCGGACAACGGCCCGTGGATCGAGAAGCACCTGGGCGACTACGGCGGCAGCGCCGACCCGCTCCGCGGGGCGAAGATGATGACGTGGGAGGGCGGCCTGCGGACGCCGTGCATCATGCGCTGGCCCGGTCGAATCCCCGCCGGGCGCGTCTGCGACCGGATCGCCACGACGATGGACCTCCTGCCGACCTTCGCCAGGCTCGCCGGCGCGAAGCTGCCGGCCGGGCGGCGGCTCGACGGCAAGGACATCCTGCCGCTGATGACCGCCCGCGGCGGCGCGAGAAGCCCGCACAAGGCGTTCTACTACTACTGCTACACGCACCTCCAGGCCGTCCGGACCGACCGGTGGAAGCTCGTCCTGCCGCGCCCGGCCCGCCCGCCGTGGACGGGCTGGTCGGCCCGAATGGTCGACGCCGTGGACAAGGCGGAGCTCTACGACCTGGCCGCCGACGTCGGCGAGCGCCGCGACCTGGCCGCCGAACACCCGGACGTGGTGGCCGAGCTGATGAAGCTCGTCGAGGCCGCCCGCGCCGATCTCGGCGACCACGACCGGATCGGCAAGGGGGCGCGGTTCTTCGACGAGCCGGCCCCCGCGACCGCCGACGAGCGCGATGGGCGCCGCAGGGCCCGCCGGGCGACGAAGATCGTCTACAAGCATCCGGAGCCGGTCGGCAGGCTGCGGTTCGACTTCGAGTCGGGCGACCTGGGCGGCTGGAGGGTCGTCGAGGGCTCGTTCGAGGCCCCCGTCAACGACCGGGAGCGGTTCCACCACCTCGGCGGCGGGGCGAAGTACAACAAGCAGGGCAAGTGGTTCCTGACGACGCTGGAGCGGGCCGCGGGGGGCAAGGGCAAGGACGCCCAGACCGGCGTGATCGAGTCGCCCGTCTTCCGGCTGACCGGCGCGAAGATGTCCTTCCTCGTCGCCGGCGGCGGCCACGCCGACACCTACGTCGCCCTCTGCGACGCCGAAGGCGGCAAGGAGCTGATGACCGCCCGCGGCGCCGGCGGGGAGGCGATGCGGCGGGTCAACTGGGACGTCGGCCGCTATCGCGGGCGGAAGCTGCTGCTGCGAGTCGTCGACCGCAACACCGGCGGATGGGGCCACGTCACGTTCGACGACTTCTCCACCGAAGGCGAACTCGACGCCGCCGCGACCGCCCGCCGCCGCGGCGGCCGATGACGCCGAGGGCCCTGTGCCCGTATTCCGTCCGTCACGAAAGGAGCAAAGATGACCGCACCACGCCGGACCCGCCGCGAGCTGCTGAAGTCGGCCGGCCTCGGGGCCCTGGCCCTGACGGCGCCGCGGCGGCTGAGAGGCGCCGCCCAGACGGCCCGCCCGCCCAACGTCGTCTTCATCATGGTCGACGACATGGGCTATCACGACGTCGGCTGCTACGGCAGCAAGACGATCCGGACGCCGAACCTGGACCGGATGGCGGCCGAGGGCGTGCGGTTCACCGACGCCTACTCCGGCGCGACCGTCTGCGCCCCGGCCAGGAGCTGCCTGATGACCGGCTATCACATGGGTCACACGTCGGTTCGGGGCAACAGCGGGGGCATCCCGCTGCGCGACGAGGACGTCACCGTCGCCGAGGTGCTCCAGAAGGTCGGATACGCCACCGGCGGGTTCGGCAAGTGGGGCCTCGGCGAGGTCGGCACGGCGGGCGTGGCGGAGAAGCAGGGCTTCGACGAGTTCTTCGGCTACTACCATCAGGTCCATGCCCACAGCTACTACACGCCGTACCTGTGGCGAAACAGCCGGCGCGTCCCGCTGCCCGGCAACGAGAACAAGCAGCGCAAGCAGTACACGCATCACGTGATCTTCGAGCAGAACCTGAAGTTCATCCGCGCCCACAAGGACCGCCCGTTCTTCTGCTACTGCCCCTGGACCCCGCCGCACGCGAAGTACGAGTTTCCGGAAGACGACCCGGCCTGGGCGATCTACAAGGACAAGCCCTGGAAGACCGACGCGAAGGTGGCCGCCGCGATGGACACGATGTGCGACCGCCACGTCGGGGAGATCCTCTCGCTGCTGAAGGAGCTCGGCCTCGACGAGCGCACGATCGTCTTCTTCTGCTCGGACAACGGGGCGGCAAAGCGGTTCGAGGGCGTCCACAACTCGTGCGGGAAGATGAAGGGCTTCAAGCGGTCGATGAACGAGGGCGGGATTCGCGTGCCGATGATCGTCCGCTGGCCCGGGCGGATCAAGGCGGGAGCGGTCAGCGATCTGGCGTGGTACTTCCCCGACGTGATGCCCACGCTGGCCGAGCTGGCCGGCGCGACGAAGCACGTGCCGAAGGACATCGACGGCATGTCGATCGTCCCCGAGCTGATCGGCGAGAAGGCCGCCGGGCGGACGCAGCAGCCGCACGAGTACCTCTTCTGGCAGCACGGCAACGCGCGGGCGGCCCGCATGGGCAAGTGGAAGGCCATCCGAGGCGGCGCGCCGCGGAGGAAGAAGGGCGCGAAGGGCAAGCAGCCGAAGGCCGCCCGGCCGACGCTGCGGCTGTACGACCTGAGCGAGGACATCGGCGAGGCCAACGACCTGGCCGCCCAACACGCGGACGTGGCGGCGAAGATGGCGAAGATCCTGGACGAGGCCTACACCGAACCGCGCGCCCAGCGGGAGCCCCCGCGCGCCGGCGGGAAGCGCCACCGCTGAGGCCGACGCGCGAAGGCGGAATAAGGACGCAGCCGTGGACGAGCCGAGAATCTGCATCGTCGGCGCCGGCCGGCTGTCGAGCCGGCGGATCTACCCGTACGTCGGCGCCGCCGGCGGGGTGCTGGTCGGCGTGTGCGACCTCGACGCCGAGAAGGCCCGGGCCAACGCCCGCCGCTTCGGCGGGACCGCCCACACGGACATGGCGCGGATGCTCGAGGCCGAGCGGCCCGACGGCGTGATCGTCTGCACCGGCCCGGCCGGGCACGCGGAACTCGCGCCGATCGTCATGCGGAGGGGCATCCCGGTCTACACGGAGAAGCCCCCCGCCCCCTCGGCGGCCGAGGCGCTGGAGGTGGCGCGCGTCTCGCGCCAGACCGGCGTGCTGTGCACCACGGCGTTCAAGAAACGCTACAACACCGCCTACACGCGGGCCAGGCGGTGGCTGGACGGCTGGCCGCCGCAACAGTGGGCGTCGATCTCGGTCGACTACGCGTCGTCGGCCTACTCCAACGAGGCCCACGGCCACGCGTTTCTGCACGACTTCGCGATCCACGCGATCGACCTGGTGGGCTACCTCTTCGGCGAGGTCGCGGAGGTGTTCTGCTTCACCAAGGCCAACCACAGCTACGCGGTGAGCCTCCGCTTCGCCTGCGGGGCCGTCGGGTCGATGAACCTCACCGACGCCCGGTCGTTCGGCGTGCCCACCGAGGAGGTCGAGATCACCGTCGACGGCGGGAACTTCATGACGGTGCACAACTCGTCCTGCTGGCGGATCACCGAGGAGCAAAGGGCCGTCGAATGGCGCGAGCCGCCGACGTTCGTCAGCGCCGGCGACAGCGGCAGCGAGACCGGCCACCTCGCCGAGATCGCCGACTTCTTCGCCGCCATCGCCGAAGGCCGATCGACCCGCTCTTGCATCCACGAGTCCTACAAGTCGATGGTCCTCTACGAGGCCATCGCTCGCTCGGCGGAGACCGGCGAGCCGGTCCGGCCGCTGTACGAGGCGACCGAGTAGGAGGAGATCCCCCACAGAGCCGCAGAGGGATCAGAGCCATAACTTACTCAATAGAAAGCGAATACGATCTCCGACAGTCGCTTGCGGCTTCGCGAGGGCGCAGGGGAGGGAGAGTTTCTTTTCGAATTGGCGATTTTGACGCGACATTTGGGGCCTCGAGATGTCCATTCTAATAGGGAGGGAGGCTTTTTCTTCCCATAAAGAACTATGGGAAAAGGAGCTAAGAAAAATGCGCAAAACGAACCCATTCGCCGACTATTCTGGTTGTGGGTGGATAGACAAACTAACACTACGTCGCCACATGGGCCCAGGCCCGAAGGGCCGATGCGAAGTTGGCCGGAGGCGCAGCCTCCGGAAACGGCCCGGCCATACAGATTGCCCCGCAGGGGCAACGGATGCCGGCCGCCAGAGCGACGGCATCCCAGCGGGACCCCTTCGGGGCCCTATTTATAAACGACTGCCTTCCGGAGGCTTGCGCCTCCGGCTAACCTTCGACGGCCCTTCGGGCCTGCAAGCAAGTGGCGCTGTGGTACTGGTCGCCATCGCTATAGTCGCTCTGACCTTGCCCGCCACCGTTGCCGTCGCGCAGGGCGGCAACGGCGGCGACTTCCGGCTGGTCGATGGCTTCGGCTACGGCGAGAAGGAGGCCCGCGAGCGTTGGCGGCCGATGGCCGGCAGCCAGCCGGTCTCCGTCGTCGAGATCGGCGGTCGGCGGGCGCTGCGGATGCCGGTGAACTTCAAGTCCACCCGCATCGAGCGGGCGAGCTGGGACGGCAAGGTCGCGATGGACCTGACGATGCACAAGGGCGTGCAGTTCCGCATCCGCTGCAAAGACAGCTCGCCGATCTCGCACTTCAGCTTCTACTTCCGCAGCGGCGGCGGCTGGTACGCGGGCTCGTTCCACGCCCCGTCGAAAGACGGCTGGACCGTCGTCCGCGTGCCGAAGACCGCCACCCGGGCGGAGGGCACACCGGCCGGGTGGGGAAAGGTGGACACCGTCCGCATCTCCGCCTGGCGGAGCCAGTCGGCCGACACGGAGCTGTACGTCGCGGAGCTGGGCGTGTTCGGGCGGCCGGGCAAGGTCCTGGTGATCCGCGGCGACGTCGGCGCGCGGGGCAAGGCGGGCGAGGCGAGGTCCGTCGCGCAGTTCAGCGAGTCGATGTCGCGCCTGCTGGACCGGGTGGGGCTGTCCCACGCGGTGATCAGCGACGCGGACCTGACGGCGGGGCGACTGAAGGGCATGAAGGTCGTCATCCTGCCGCACAACCCGGGCATGCAGCCGAAGGCCGTCGAGCTGCTGACGGACTTCGTCCAGGCGGGCGGCAGGCTGCTGGCCTGCTACACGCTGCCTCGGGCGCTGGGGGAGCTGATCGGCATCCGCGCCGGGCGGCACGTGGGGCAGACGCACCGCGGCCACTTCAGCTCGATCCGCTCGTCGGACCAGCCGCTTCGCGGCGCGCCGGCGGAGGCGAGGCAGGCGTCGTGGAACGTTCACGAGGCGTCGGCGATCGACGGGCGGGCCCGCGTGGCGGCGTGGTGGCACGACGAGAAGGGCAGATCGACCGGCCTGCCGGCGGTGATGGCGAGCAAGGCGGGCGTGTTCCTGACGCACGTGATGCTCGGCGACGACCCGGCCGGCAAGGGCGAGCTGCTGATGGCGATGGTCGGCCACCTCGCGCCGCGGCTGTGGGACGAGGCCGCCGACGGCCGGATCGCCCGGATCGGGCGCATCGAGCCGTACGACGACTACGCGGCGGCCGCCGCCGGCATCCGCGCCGAGGCCGCCGGCAGCGCGGCGGCGCTGGAGGCGTTGGCGAAGGCGGCGAAGCTGCACGGCCGGGCGAAGTCACTGCGGGCGGGCGGCAAGCACCCGGAAGCGGTCGTCGCGGCCGGCGAGGCGCGGGCGGCGCTGCTCGATGCGCACTGCCTCGCCCAGAGGCCGGCCGCCGGGGAGCACCGGGCGATCTGGTGCCACAGCGCCTTCGGCGTGGCGGGCATGACGTGGGACGAGGCGATCAAGACGCTGGCCGATAACGGCATGACGGCCGTGCTGCCCAACATGCTCTGGGGCGGGGTGGCGTTCTACGAGTCCGACGTGCTGCCCGTCTCGCCGGAGGTGAGGCAGAAGGGCGACCAGATCGCCCTGTGCGTGGCCGCCTGCCGCAGGTACGGCCTCCAGTGCCACGTCTGGAAGGTCAACTGGAACATGGGCTCGCGGACGCCGCGGGCGTTCGTGCAGCGGATGAAGGCCGCCGGTCGGACACAGGTGTCGTTCAACGGCACGGCGAACGCCCGCTGGCTGTGCCCCTCCCATCCGGACAACCGGAAGCTCGAGATCGACGCGATGGTCGAGGTCGCCGGCAAGTACGGCGTCGACGGCGTGCACTTCGATTACATCCGCTATCCGGGCAGGGACGGCTGCTTCTGCGGCGGCTGCCGGCAGCGGTTCGAGAAGGCGATCGGGCGGAAGGTCGCCGACTGGCCCGCCGACGTGCGTCGAGATGCCCGGCTGGAGCAGAAGTGGCTGGCCTTCCGTCGGGAGCAGATCACGGCCGTCGTCGCCGCGGTGGCCGAGCGGGCGCGGAAGGCCCGCCCGGGCGTGAAGGTCTCCGCGGCGGTCTTTCGAGACTGGCCCGCCGACCGCGACACGATCGGGCAGGACTGGAAGCTCTGGTGCGAGAAGGGCTGGCTGGACTTCGCCTGCCCGATGGACTACACGCCCGACAACGGCCGGTTCGGCGACTGGGTCGGCAGGCAGCTTCGCTGGACGGGCAGCGTGCCGTGCTACCCGGGCATCGGCCTGAGCGTCTGGCCGGACCGGACGGACGTGGCGAAGCTGATCGGGCAGATCCGCATCGCGCGGCGGCGGGGTGCGAAGGGGTTCACGATCTTCAACTACGACCCCGCCGTCGCCCGCGACGTGCTGCCGAAAATGGGGATGGGGATCACGAAGCCCACGAGGCGGGCACCGCCGGCGGCCCACCGCTGACCGTTGGCCCGGTTTGACGGCCGGCACGTGCCACACGGAGCAGACAGCCGAGGACGAGGACGACGACGAGGACGAGGACGATGAACGGCAAGAGCTTCGCGCCACGCAGCTCAAGTCGCCGACGGCCGTCGCTTGGCGGCGGGCCGCACGCCCATCTCCGGAGTCCCAACGGGGCGGCAGGCAATAGCCGGGGGCGCAAGCCCCCGGTAACAAACCCTTTATAATCACGAGCCCCGAAGGGGCGACAGAAACCGCCGAAGGGGACTGCCCGATCAGCAGAGCAGCAGCTTCCCAGCAGAACAAGAAACGGAGTGTCCGTGCGAAGAAGCGGTAGCCCCGCGGGCGGCGGGAGCCTATGATCTGAGCCATGCACGAAATGTCCATCGCCGTCGAGCTCCTGCGTGCCGTCGAGCGTGTCGCGGCCGAGAACGATGCGGTCGCCGTCGACCGCATCGAGCTGGAGGTCGGCGTGATGCGGATGATCGTGCCGGAGGCGCTCCGGATGGCCTGGTCGGTCGCCGCCGAGGGCACGCTCGCCGAGGGCGCGGAGCTGGCGGTCACCGAAGTGCCCCTGAAGGGCCGATGCCGCGACTGCGGCACGGAGTTCGCTCCGGGCATCGACACGTACCTCTGTCCCGGCTGCGAGAAGGCGGACGTCGAGATCGTCGAGGGCAACGACATCCTCCTGCGGTCGGTCGTCTGCCGCGGCGCGGACGAGGAAGGAGCGGAAGGCTCATGAAGATCAACGTGGTCAAGAGCGTCCTGGACGCCAGCGACGCGATCGCGGCCGAGAACCGCAAGCAGATGGACGGCGCGGGCCTGCTGTGCATCAACCTGCTCAGCGCGCCGGGCAGCGGCAAGACGACGCTGCTCCAGGCGACGATTCCGCGGCTGGGCGGGGGCGCGAGCTCGGCCGTGCTGGTCGGCGACCTCCAGACGACGCGCGACGCCGAGCGCCTCGGCCCGGTCGCCGCGCAGGTGACGCAGATCAACACCGGGCGGGGCTGTCACCTCTCGCCCGAGCAGGTGGCCGAGGGGCTCCGCGGCCTGGACCTGTCGGCGATCGAGTACCTGTTCATCGAGAACGTGGGCAACATGGTCTGCCCGGCGGCGTTCGACCTCGGCGAGCACCATCGGGCGGCGCTGCTGAGCGTGCCGGAGGGCGACGACAAGGTGGCGAAGTACCCCACGCTCTTCCAGGGCGCGTCGGTGATCCTGCTGACGAAGGCCGACCTGATCGGCGTGCTGGACTTCGACATCGGCCGCGTCGAGGCGGACCTGTCGAAGACCAACACGGGCGCCCCGCTGATCCACCTGTCGAGCAAGACGGGGGAGGGGATGGACGCGTGGCTGGCGTGGCTTCGGGAGGCGAAGGCTGCCCACGGGGCGGGCTGACCGGACGCGGGGCGAGCCGCGGTGACAAGGAGCATGTGCTGAAGTGAATACGTCGAGACGCCCGTTCCCGCGGAGGCCGGCCGCCGTGCTGGCCGTGCTGTGCGCGCTGGCCGTGGGGGCCCTCGCCGGCTGTGGCGTGCCGGCCGCCGACGGCCCGGCCGATACGTTCGGGATCGACTTCGCGGGCACGAACGCCGCCGGCGCGCGCGGGGCGGTCGTGTTCTTCGTCGACGGGCTCAACGCGGAGATCTTCCGGGAGATGCTCGAGGCGGGCGAGCTGCCGGCGATCCAGCGGCACTTCGCGGATCGCGGCCTGTACGTGCCGCGCGCGGTGGCCAACACGCCCTCGGTGACGCTGGCGAACGAGACGAGCTTCGCGACGGGGCAGTTCCCGGGCCATCACGGGATCGTCGGGATCAACTGGTTCGACCGCAACCGGCTGATCTGGCGCAACTACGAGACGATCAAGCAGAAGAACACGCTGGACGGCGACCACACGGCGCCGACGCTCTACGAGCAGTTCCCGGACCGGACGACGTTCTCGCTGTTCTTCCAGGCCCATCGCGGCGCGACGAAGTTCGTGGAGAACTGGACCTCGGCCGGGCCGCTGTTCTTCTTCGGGTGGTACGAGTACGTCGATCGGCTGTCGCTGTATCGCTTTCACGTCGTGGCGGACGTCGCGCGGCGCCGCGGCCGCTGGCCGGCCGTGACCGTCGCGTACATGCTCGCGCCGGACTTCCGGGCGTATGGGTTCGGCGTGGCCTCGCCGCGGTACCGCGAGGCGATCCGCCACACCGACCGCCAGATCGGGCGGGTCCTGGGCGACCTCGAGCGGGCCGGCCTGCTGAAGGACCTTTACGTCATCCTCGTGTCGGATCACAGCCTCATGGAGGTCACGAGGCACATGCCCATGGGCGACTTCCTCCGCGGCGAGCTGGGTCTGGCGGTGGCGACGAAGCGGCTGTGGGAGTCGACGAAGTTCGAGGATCGGCTGGCGTATTACGGCAAGTGGCCGGTGGTGATCTACGGCAGCGGCGATCGGTACTGGGCGCTCTGCCTCCGCCGCCCGATCCGGCGCGACGGGGAGGTGGTCGGCTACGAGCCCTGGCCGGTCCGCCCCACACGCGAGGAGATGGCGAGCTTCCCGACGCGCAACGGCGGATCGGTGGACCTGCTGAAGGCCCTGCTGGCCCGCGAGGCCGTCGATGCGCTCGCCGTGGCGGCCGGGCCCGACCGCGTGCGCGTGCTGCGCCGAAACGGCGAGGTCGAGTTCCATCAGCAGGGCGGGCGCGGCGGGCCCATCGCCTACCGGCTGATCGCGGGGACCGATCCGTTCGGCTGGAAGGGCAAGGTTCCGGCGGCGGCGATGGCGGGCGAGCCGATGGCGGGGCGGCAGTGGCTTGAGGCGACGGCGGGGACGGACTACCCGGACCTGCCCGCCCAGATCGTCGCCTACTTCCGCTCTCGGCTGGCCGGCGACGTCGCGGTGTTCGCCGCACCGGGCTGGGACTTCAACAACGTCAACCGCGCCGGCCACGGGGGCCTGCGGCCGGGCGACATGCACGTGCCGCTGATGATCGCAGGCCCCGACGTGCCCACCGGCCGGCTGCCCACGGCCCGCACGGCCGACGTCATGCCGACGATCCTCCGCCTGCTCGGCCGACCCGTCCCGCCGAACCTCGACGGGCGCCCGCTCGTGGGCAGCCCGACGCCTGCGGGGCAGTGAGTCCACCGAACGCAAGGAGAGCGCAATGACCGCAATCGAAGATCCGGCCGTCCTGGAGACGACCGTCCGCCAGGCCGTGGCGAGCGTCAGGGCCACCGACGTCCACACGCACCTGTTCCCGCCCAGCCACGGCGAGCTGCTGTTATGGGGCGTCGACGAGCTGCTGACGTATCACTACCTGGTGGCCGAGCTGTTCACGATGGCCCCCAGCGACCTGAGGCCCGAGGCGTTCTGGAAGCTGCCGACCTCCGCCCGGGCCGACCTGATCTGGGAGCACGTCTTCCTGGGCCACGGCGCGCTGTCGGAGGCGGCCCGCGGGGCGATCACGACGCTGAACCGCCTCGGGCTCGACGTGGCCGGGCGCGACCTGGCGGGCATCCGGAAGTGGTTCGCCCGGCAGGACGCCGAGCAATACCTCCAGCGCGTCTTCGAGCTGGCGGGGCTCGACTACGCGGTGATGACCAACGACCCGTTCCAGCCGGCCGAGGTGGCGTGCTGGGACGCCAACAAGCCGCTGCACCCGCTGCTGAAGGCCGCCCTGCGGATCGACACGCTGATCGTCAACTGGCCGGCGGCGGCCGAGACGATGCGGCAGGCCGGCTACGACACGGGCGGCGGCGACGAGCAGAGGAGCTTCGACGAGGCCAGGCGATTCCTCGCCGACTGGGCCGGTCGGATGGGCCCGGTCTACATGGCCGCCTCGCTGCCGCCCGACTTCCACTACCCGAGCGACGAGATGCCCGGGCGGGTGATGCGCGGCGTGATCCTCCCGGCCGCCCGGGAGCTGGGGCTGCCCATGGCGATGATGATCGGCGTGCGGAAGCAGGTGAACCCGGCCATCGGCGACGGGGGCGACGCGGTCGGCGTGGCGGACGTGACGGCCGTGCAGAACCTCTGCGCGGAGAACCCCGACGTCAAGTTCCTCGTGACGATGCTCTCCCGCGTCAACCAGCACGAGCTGTGCGTCTGCGCGAGGAAATTCGGGAATCTGCATCTGTTCGGATGCTGGTGGTTCTGCAACAACCCGAGCATCATCGAGGAGATGACTCGGATGCGGGTGGAGCTGCTGGGCGCGACGGTGACGGTCAACCACTCCGACGCCCGCGTGCTGGACCAGCTCATCTACAAGTGGCCTCACACGCGGGCGGTGGTCGCCGACGTGCTGGCCGACAAGTACCGCCTGCTCCACCAGGCCGGTTGGCGGGCGACGGCCGACGAGATCGCCCGCGACGTCCGCCGCCTCTTCGGCGGCGCGTTCGAGGAGTTCCTGGCGAAGTAGGCGGTTGCCGATTGCATTTGGCATCAGATGAACGCAGATGAACGCGGTTGTTGGTCTGCGATGGGTCCCTATCTGTGTTCCTCTGCGTTCATCCCTGCCGGTCTCCCGGGCTACTTGCCGAGTTCCCGGCTTCGTTGGGCGGCGGCGCGGACGGCGGCGATGAAGCTGTCCTTGACGCCGGCGTCGTCGAGGGCGTTCATGGCGCGTTCGGTGGTCCCGCCGGGTGTGGCGACGGCGGCGCGGAGCTCTTCGGGGCGCTCCTTGGTCTTCGACAGCAGCTTGCCGGCCCCGATGCAGGTCTGTGTGGCGAGCATCTCGGCGACGTCGGGGTCCATCCCTTCGGCGACGGCGGCGGCGACCATCGCCTCGACGAGGAAGAACAGGTAGGCCGGCCCGGAGCCGGACAGGCCGGTCACGACGTCCATCAGCGACTCGTCCATCACGACGGCCAGCCCGCTGGAGGCGAAGAGTCGCTGGGTCCAGTGGACGTCCTCGGGCGTGGCGCGGGGCCCGCCGGCCACGGCGGCCACGCCGGCCCCGACGGTCATCGGCGTGTTGGGCATGACGCGGACGATGTGCCCCTTGCCGCCCAGCCGCTCGTCGATGAACGACGTGGTGATGCCGGCGGCGATGGAGATGACCGTCGCGTCCTCGCGAACGACCGGGCGGATCTCCTCGAGGACCTCGTTCATCACTTGAGGCTTGACGGCCAGCAGGACGTGCGGGCACGCGCCGGGGATGGTGTTGTTCTCGGCGCAGAGGATGCCGAACTCCATCGCGAGGACCTGCTCGCGCTTGCGAACGGGGTCGTAGGCCACGATGGAGTTGTGCGGCAGGCACCGGCTCTCGACGACGCCGCGGAGGATCGCCTCGCCCATGTGCCCGACACCGACGACGCCCAGCTTGTACTCGATCATCTCTGTCTCCCGGATCAGTTCTTCGCCATGGTCACGCTTCGGTCACACGGCCCTTCCGCCTTGCCATGGCTTCTGCTCTTGGACGATTGCCGAAACAGGACACCCCCGGGGCTCTGCCCTCGTTGTTCTACACAAACGGGCTCTGCTGGGGCTCTGCCCCAGACCCCGAGGTTTTGCGCTTTGGTGCCAAACGGCACATGTGGGCCACGGTGGCTGCAATGGGCACGAGATATCCGCTGCGTGGCGCCGCGCGGAGGCGGGAACGGCCTCGCATCCCGACCGGGAAGGTCGAAGCAGCCGGCCCGGCAACCCGGCCTCGTGCCATCTGGCCATAAAGCGATAAACCTCGGGGGTTTGGGGGCAGAGCCCCCAAGGGCTACGACACCGGAAAAGGCGGGCAGCGAAGATGTGTAGAACAACCAGGGCTCTGCCCCGGAGGACGCCCGATCTGCGATTTGCAGCTCTTCCGCAGAATGTGTGGGTCGGGTGCGAACCGGGCGTCAGAGGAAGACGCGGCTGCGCCGCGGGGTTTTCTGAGGCATGTCTCCGGTGTCCGATCGTGCCGGCGGCCGCGCGCCGGGACGGTGCGGGTCTCTTGCGCCATCGGACACCTGAGCAATGCCTTGAAAACCTCGGGGGGCCCGGGGGGCTGGCCCCCCGAACTGCGGGACGCAGATCGACCGGACCCGTCGTTGCCGCCCCACGGGCAATGCCAACGTCGACCCGGCCTCCAGAAGAGCCTACGGCCACCGGGCCTTCCATGCCGCCGAAGTGTCGCTTTACCATCAACTTGGACACCTCCCCGAACCGAAACTGACCCACGCATTGTGCTGAGGAGGCTGGTTTTGCAGAGAAAGGCGGAGGCCTTTCATGTCTCCATGAACGGATAGCCGTACGACGTCGGCGGGACGAACGTCTCCTTGATCGTCCGCGGGGAGGCCCACCGCAGCAGGTTGAGCATGCTGCCGGCCTTGTCGTTCGTGCCGGAGGCCCGCGCGCCGCCGAAGGGCTGCTGGCCGACGACCGCGCCGGTGGGTTTGTCGTTGATGTAGAAGTTGCCCGCCGCGTCGGTCAGCGCCTCGGTGGCCTTCGCGATCGCCGCGCGGTCGCGGGCGAACACCGCGCCGGTCAGCGCGTAGGGCGAGGTGCGGTCGCACAGCTCGAGCGTCTGCTCGTACTCGTCCGACTTGTAGACGTAGACCGTCAGGACGGGCCCGAAGACCTCCTCGACCATCGTGCGGAAGTCCGGGCGGGCCGCCTGGATGACGGTCGGCTCGATGAAGTAGCCGGTCGAGTCGTCGCAGCCGCCGCCGACGAGTATCTCCGCCCCCTCGCCGGCCCGGGCGTGCTCGATGTACTCCCGGATGCTGTCGAAGGCCGCCCGGTCGATGACGGCGTTGACGAAGTTGGTGAAGTCGCGCACGTCGCCCATCTTCAGCTCGGCCGTCCGGCCGACCAGCTCGTCGCGGATCGTCAGCCAGACGCTGTCCGGCACGTACGCGCGCGAGGCGGCCGAGCATTTCTGACCCTGGTACTCGAAGGCCCCGCGCACCAGCGCCGTGACCACCTCGCTCGCGTCGGCCGATTCGTGCACGAAGACGAAGTCCTTCCCCCCGGTCTCGCCGACGATCCGCGGGTAGGACCGGTAGGAGGCGATATTCTCCCCGACGGTCTTCCACATGCCCTGGAAGACGCTCGTCGAGCCGGTGAAGTGGATCCCGCCGAGCTGCTCGCTGCCGAGCACGACCGGCCCGACGGCCGAGCCGGGCCCGGGCAGGAAGTTGATCACCCCGGCCGGCAGGCCGGCCTGCTCGAAGAGCTTCATCAGGAACCAGGCCGAGTAGACCGCCGAGGAGGCCGGCTTCCAGATCGCCGCGTTGCCCATGATCGCCGGCGCGCTGGGCAGGTTGCCCGCGATGGACGTGAAGTTGAACGGCGTGACGGCGAAGACGAAACCTTCCAGCGGGCGGTACTCCAGCCGGTTCCATTGCCCGCCGGCCGAGTCGGGCTGGCCCCGATAGACCTCGGTGGCGTAATGGCAGTTGTACCGGAAGAAGTCGATCAGCTCGCAGGCCGAGTCGATCTCCGCCTGGAAGGCGTTCTTGCTCTGAGCGAGCATGGTCGCGGCGTTCAGCCGGGCGCGGTGGGGCCCGGCGAGCAGGTCGGCGGCCTTGAGGAACACCGCCGCCCGGTCGTGCCACGGCATCTTCGCCCACTGCTTCCGGGCCGCCATCGCCGCATCGATCGCCTGCCGGACGTGCTCGGGTCCGGCCTTGTGGTAGGTCGCGAGGAGGTGGCCGTGGTCGTGAGGCATGCGGCACTCGCCGAGATCGCCCGTCCGGACCTCCTCGCCGCCGATGATCAGCGGGATCTCGATCCGCGTGTCGGCCAGCTCGCCCAACGCGGCGGTCAGTTGCCGGCGCTCGGCGCTGCCGGGCGCGTAACTCAGCACGGGCTCGTTGGCCGGCTTGTCGATGTTGAAGAACGCATCTGCCATGTCGATATCCTCGGGCCAGCGGCGAATCGCGGTCCGGCCGGTCCGGCCGCGTCGGGGCATGATACGGCATTTCGGGGAGCTTGGCATCACTGGACCGGTTGTTTGCATGCCCAAAAGCGACCGCGAGGATCGCCCGGGCCGCACCGACGACGCACAACACGGACGCTTGCGTTCAGCGGGCCGAGCCGGGAGAATCAGGACATGTCCACACATGCCAACATCTCGCGCGGATTCGCCGTCTGCCTCCTCTTCGCCGCCGCGGCCTCGACGCTGCCTGCGGCCGACCAGCCTCAGTGGGGGCAGCTCTACACGCGCAACATGGTCTCCGACGAGAAGAACCTGCCCGACACGTTCGACCCGGCGACGGGGGAGAACATCAAGTGGGCCGTCCGCACGGGCACGCAGACGTACGGTACGCCGGTGGTGGCCAGGGGGAGGGTGCTGGTGGGCACGAACAACGGTCGGCCTCGCGACCCGCGGCACATGACCGACCGCGGCGTGCTGCTGTGTCTCAACGAGGCCGACGGGAAGCTGCTGTGGACGCTGATCGTCCCGAAGCTGAAGGCCGGCTACGCCGACTGGCGGAACACGGGCATCGCTTCGACGCCGACGATCGTCGGCGATCGGGTCTACCTCGTCGACAACCGCGGGACCGTGCTCTGCCTGGACCTGGCCGGCCAGGCCAACGGCAACGACGGGCCCTTCCGCAACGAGGGCAGGCAGATGGCCCCGGCCGGGGCGGCGCCGATGGAGGTCCGCAAGGCCGACGCCGACATCGTCTGGGCCTACGACATGCGAGAGCCGCTCGGGGTCCGCCAGCACGACGCGATGCACACGTCGATCCTCGTCTACGGCCGATACGCCTACGTCTGCACGGCCAACGGCGTCGACGCGACGCACTTCAAGCTGCCCGCCCCCCAGGCGCCGAGCCTGATCGTCCTGGACAAGGCCACCGGGCGCCTGGTGGCCATCGACAACGAGCCGATCGGGCCGCAACTGATCCACTGCATGTGGTCTTCGCCCGCCGTGGCGAACGTCGCGGGCAGGAACCTGATCCTCTTCGGGGCCGGCGACTGCGTCTGCTACGCCTTCGAGGCGCTGACGGCCCCCCCGCCGACGGGGCGGCTGCGGACGGTGTGGAAGTTCCACTGCGACCCGGCCGGGCGGAAAGAGCGCCCGCTCGACTTTCAGGACAACCGCACCGAGGGCCCCAGCACGATCAACGGCATGGCCGTCTTCCACAAGGGCAAGGTCTACGTCACCGCCGGCGGGGACCCATGGCACGGCAAGCCGCAGGCGTGGATCAAGTGCATCGACCCGCGAGGCAAGGGCGACATCACGAAGACGAACCTGATCTGGTCCCGGCCGCTCAACCGGTTCTGCCTGTCTACCCCCGCGATCCACGACGGGCTGGTCTACGTCGCCGACTGGGGGCGGACGATCCACTGCTTCGACGCCGAGACCGGCAGGCCCCACTGGAAGCACACGGTCCGCGGCGAGATCTGGGCCTCCACGCTGGTCGCCGACGGGAAGGTCTACGTCGGCACGCGGCGGGGCAGTTTCTGCATCCTCGCCGCCGGCAAGGAGAAGAAGCTCCTGGCCACGGTGAGGCTCGGCCGCCCGATCAGCGCCTCGCCCGTCGCCGCCAACGGCGTCCTCTACGTCGCCACCCCCACGCACCTGTACGCCGTCAAGAAAGGCGCCCGACTCGCCAAACCGTAGCGCGGCGGCGAATGCCGAATGCTGAATGTCGAATGCCGAATGCTGAATGGCAGGAACGGCCGCGTGCGGAGCCTCGAAGGAAAACGGGGACTGGCTCCGCAGCGCAGCGCAGGTGCCTGTCCCCGTTTTGCGGCCTCATCACCAGACCGCCCCCCCCGGAGACCCGAAGGGTCGGCAGGAAATGGCCGGGCGCGCAAGCCCCCGGGATGCAGCCCCCCTGGAAAGGAGCCCCAAAGGGGCGACAGCGAACAGTCGGGGGCGCAAGGCCCCGCTGCCGAGCATCGCGGACAGACCGGCCCGCAGCGACGATATGCGCCCTGCCCGGCGCGGATCGGCGAACCACCAACAGAAAGGCCCCACACATGCCGTCAGACACACTCAACGTCGCCGTCGTCGGATGCGGCATCTTCGGCGAGGTCCACGTCGGAACCTACGCCGACTTCGACCGCAGCCACCTCGCAGCCGTCTGCGACATCGACGAGGCCCGCGCGAAGTCGATGGCCGACAAGTACGGCTGCCGCGCGTGCACGAGCGTCGACGAGATCGCGGCCGACGGCTCGATCGACGCCGTCAGCGTCGCCACGCCCGACTTCGCCCACCGCGACGTCTGCGTCGCCCTCGCGAAGGCGGGCAAGCACCTGCTGATCGAGAAGCCCTTGGCCACCACCGTCGAGGACGCCCGCGCGATCGCCGACGCCGTCGAGGCCGCCGGCGTCCAGGCCATGGTGGACTTCCACAACCGCTACAACCCGGCCCTGACGGCCGTCAAGGAGCGGCTGGACGGCGGCGAGATGGGCCGGCCTCTGATGATGTTCGGGCGACTCAGCGACCGGATCGAAGTGGCGACCGACTGGTTCAGTTGGTCCGGCCGGACCGGGCCGGAGTGGTTCCTCGGCTCGCACCTGTCCGACGTGGCGTGCTGGCTGTTCGACCAGTACCCCACCCGCGTCTACGCCGAGGGCCGAAAGGACGTCCTCGCCGCACGAGGGGTCGACTGCTACGACGCGATGCACATGCACCTGTCCTTCGCCGACGGCTTCGCGACGCTCGAGAACTCCTGGATCCTGCCGAACACCTGGCCGATGGTCTGCGACTTCTTCGTCAGCCTCCAGACCACCGACGCCCGCGCGGACGTCGAGCTGATCAACCAGGGCGTGACGATCTCGGACGGCAAGGAGTACGGCCGCCCGTTCCTCTACGGCAAGACCCCCGTCGGCGCCGACGAGTTCGGCTTCATGTCGTTCCCGATCCGCGCCTTCGTCCGCTCGATCCTCGACGAGACCCCCCCGCCAATCCCCCTCGATCTCGGCCTCAAGAACGTCCAGCTCCTCGCCGCCGCCGTCCAGTCCGCCCAAACCGGCCAGCCGGTGGCGCTGGAAACGTAGAGAAAAGACAGCCGCGCGAACGCTGGGTGCCACGGCCGCGGAGTCTGCGGCCGTGCTCTTCGAGCGCCCGGCGATCGCCCGCGCCGTCGCAGCCGCGCAGCGGCTTAGAAATAGGAGAAATAGGAGAAATAGGGGACGCTAACCAATGGCCCGTAGATAAGCGCAAGTAACGGGAGTTCCTCGAATAAAAGAGGCCTGCCTTGTCGATGAGTGGGGTGTGAACGATCCCATCACT
>Ga0180438_10001513_pt1 | contig 41088 bp, 29 predicted proteins | sample SS_ome_12_FD_132455 | JGI IMG/M metagenome (GOLD analysis project Ga0180438, IMG submission 132455) | Hypersaline lake sediment archaeal communities from the Salton Sea, California, USA - SS_3_D_2 metaG | ecosystem: Environmental > Aquatic > Non-marine Saline and Alkaline > Hypersaline >...
AGTCGCGCTAGCAAGCGGGCCACGACCTCGGGCGACGACGCCCCGAGCCTCGCCAGCGCCTCCGCCGCACTCCACCGCACACTCGATTTCTCGTCGTCGAGTCGCGCTAGCAAGTGGGCCGCGACCTCGGGCGACGACGCCGCGAGACGCCCCAGCGCATCCGCCGCACTGGACCGCACACTCGAGTTCTCGTCGTCGAGTCGGGCCAGCAGGCCCGCCACGACCTCGGGCGACGACGCCCCGAGCCTCGCCAGCGCAGACACCGCACGCTGCCGCACATACGGCTTTTCGTCGTCGAGCAAGGCCATAACCGCCTCGCTAGCTTCGGCGGGGAGCGCGGCCCCGAATTGGCGCGCGGCTTCTTCGATATGCGTCACCTCGGAAGCGCCACCAAGTGCGACCCACAGCTCGGCGCGGTAGTCGCCCGCGCGGAGCAGGCCGAGTGCTGCGTGGCGCCGCACATCACGGTCGGTATCTTTCAACATCCGCTCGCAGAGGTTTCGGGCCTCGGGTAGGTCGGCGGCGGCGTTGCTGAACAGCCGCGTCGCCTCCATGCGGACTTCCCGTTGGTCGTGGTTTTCGAGCGGTGCGAGCGCGGCCATGGTCTCGGGCGATGGGCGGAAAAGGGGCCTGCCGCGAGTCGTTTGTATGAAGGCGTCCGCGAGTGTGGCGTAGGGTTGCTGGCCGACGCAGACGCCTAGCCGACGGATGATTTGGTCGGCGAGGCTCTTTCTTACGCCCGCGTTGTCGGCGACGCAATCGGCCGCGAGCCGTAGGTTTGTGTGTAGCACGGGTTCGAGCGGGCCGGGCTCGAGGTCGGCAATGGCGCGGGCCATTTCGGTGGCGGTCGCGGTGTCGTGTTGGATGATACCGACGTATCCGACGGCGAGCCGAATGACTTCGCGCCATCGGGGGTCGTTGCGGAGGGGCAACAGACGCGCGACGACCTTGCCGGTCGGCGTCACGAGTTCGACGGCGGCGAGGTATTCCTCGAATGTTGGGTGCCAGAAAGCGAATATGTTGGTAGCGCGTTCTTCGATGAGGCCCGCGCGCTCGACGGCGGCGTTGAGATAACTTTCTGCGGTTGCGGCTGCGTCCTCGTCGTCGAGTTCGCGCTCTTCGAGAATGTGAACGATTCGGCGTTCGAGTTCGCCCCGGTGCATCATGCCGGTGGGTTTCTCGCGCCGGGCCCACTCGGCGACGGCGCCCCAGACGCTGATCAGGTGGTTCAGGGGCAAGGTGGCGCCGCCAACGTCGACGTTGGCGAGCGATCGGCATCGGTTCCAGGTTTCCATAAGGGTCGCGACGGCCTTTTCGTATAGTCGGACGCGCTCGTCGGGCAGACGGGCTTCGTCGTGGCGTATAAGTGCAATGATGACGAGCATGAGGGGGTTGGTTGCGAGTTCGGCGACCTTCGGGTTGGCCTCGATCTCGCGGAACATCTCGGCGGCCTCGCGGTCGGCGTGTGCGAGATCGGGGGCGTCGGGCCGTTGGCGGGTCTCGAACGCGCGATGCCAGTGGCCGGCAAACTCTTTTACTTGGTCCTTAGAAAAGTCCGCCAATGTGAAATGGGGCAGTTCGCCGGCGAGCCGGACGTAGCCGTGCGGCCTCGACGTGACGATGCAGCGGTTTGCGTGATGGTCGGCGATGAACCGGTCTACCTCTTTCACGATATCGATTCGGGTAGGGGTGTCGGGCGCCTCGTCGACGCCGTCGAGCAGGATAAGGATGTTGCCGCGTTCGAGTTGCTCGGCCATGGCCTGGCGTAGGGCATCGCCACCGGCCTCGATGAGCCGCTGGTCGAGAAACGCCCGCAACGTCAATGTGGGTTGGCGGGTGCGTGCATCGGCGAACGCGGCCAGGGGAATGACGACGGGCACGAGATCCTCTTGCCAGTTGAAGCGTCCGCGGCAGGTTTCGGGGCCGAGGGCGCAGGTGCGTGCGAGATATTTCGTGAGGACGGTCTTGCCGGCGCCGGGGCCGCCCAGCAGCACGGCGTGGCGCGCGTTCCGTAGCAGGTCGAACACGGGCCGGGAGCGGTCCGCGTCGCTGGGGGTACGGCCGCGCCGGCTACCGAGTGCGGCGTACTCCTCCTCGAAACGTGCGCGCTCCCCGGGGGAATCGGCCTCGTCGGGTTGTTCGAGTCGTTCGAGCAGGGCGGCCTCGATTCCGGGCCGTTCGTCGGCGGATTCGCGGTGGGTGGCCCTCGGGATGACGTAGACGTCATCGAGATGGAACGACGCCGCGTGGCCTTCCCGCGTAACGTCGGCGACGCCCCGGTAGTCGGCGTATAGATATTCGAGCGCAACGCGGTCGCGGTAGGCGACGATGGCGGCGTGTTTTGCGAAGTCGGCGATCTGTTGCGGTTCGTGCGGCAGGTTGCGTCTTTCGAGTTCGGCCAGGAATCGGGCGAGCAGAGCGCCTTGCTCGAGTTGCAGGGCAAGGATACAGGCGGCGGCTTTTCCGAGCAGGTCGACGCCTTCCTGAGTACGTTCGGAGGTGGTGAGTATTTGCTCGATATCGCCGTCGAGTTTTCGAGCGTCTTCGGCAGCGGACAGTTTCTCGAGGGCGGCCACGGCGGCGCCCGCCACCGGCACGCGTTTGAGTTCTTCCGCCCCGAGGGTCTTCACGAACGCCAGGGTCGCGGAGAGATAGCTCTTGGCTTTACCCGGCTCATCGTCGAAGCCGAGTCGTGACGTGAGCGTCTTCTTTTCGGTTGGCCCTGGGAGTTGTTCGACCATGTTCCCGACCAAAGCGTGTCTCAAGCAGCCCTAGGCGAATATCTACTGAGAAGTATAGTACGCCTGGCGGCGGATTTCAAGTTTTGCGCTCGAGCCGTAATGGCTGGCTAGGTTGACGTCCTCGGTGAAGATGGAGGCACGGAGCCGTGTACGCTCGTCCGCCTGCGGCGCACTCGCTTCGCTTGGGGTTGAAAACAGGGGGCAGACCCGTCTGCGCTCGGGGACTCGCTTCGCTTGGGTCAGTCCCTGTTTTCGGTCGAGGCCTTTGGGTATCCCGTTGAAAACAAGTTGACAACAGGGACATAAAAACAGGGGCAGACCCGACTTCGCTCGGGGACTCGCTTCGCTTGGGTCAGTCCCTGTTTTCGGGTGGGGGGCTAGATCTTGTCGCCTTCTTTCCATTCGTATATGAGGGCGGGCTTGTCGATGTAGCGGCGGATGTGTTGGTGCAGGGGAAACGCTTCCCCGGCGTCGAAGGGTCGGTGGTCCATGGTGGCGTTGACGGAGATGAGGTAGCGGGGGACGACTTGGCCGTCGACGACCCAGGGGCCGAGATGGAGGTCGCCGATGCCGAAAAACAGGACCTCGGGGGGTACAACTACGGTGACGGATTGGATGCCGGGCAACATCATGCCGATGTTGGCAATGGTGCAGGTCGCGCACAGGATGTCTTCCGGCTGGAGTTTTTGGTCGTCGGGCACGTCGGTAAACAGCGGCTCGTGTTTTCGGCGTGGGAACAGGGCGGACCGCAGCCACATCCAGACACCGGGGAGCGCGCGCCAGTCGAGTTGCCGTAGGGCGCTCGACACGTATGCGTTGGCACATTTCCGGTATAGGGTCTCGGGGTCGGTCCGGCGGGCTTTTCGTGCGACGGTGCGGACTTCCTGCGCGACGGTCTCGAGGGTTTTCTTGTGCGGGTTGCGCACGATTGGGGCAATTACGCCGAGGGGCGTATGCACGGTGACGGCGATGTTGATGTCCTCGGTCTCGTAAAACGTGCCGCCGTTCCGTATGGGCGCGTAGTCAAAGAATCCATTCGCTGCGGGCACGTTTTCGAGGGCATGGGCGAACGTTTTGACGAAGAAGGCGGAATAGTTTTTGCGAATGGCCAAACGGAACAGAGTTTTGTCGTCGACCTGGCCGACTGCCTTCATGGCCTCGCGGGAGGCTTTGGTGTATTCGACCAGCGGGGTCACGTCGAACTGGGTGATCATCGACGCGTGCGGGACGGTGCGCGCGGATTCGGAAAGGATATGGGCGACACTCTGCCGCAAGAAGGACATCGGCCGCGCCTCGCGGACGTTGACGTGCTTCCGAAGATAGGCAACCTTGTAGTCTTGAAACATGGCATTTAGTTTATAGTTTTCAGTTTTCAGCTTCCAGCTTTCGGTTTTCAGTGCCCGGCGAGGGCAAATCTACGTCCAGTAGTTCTCGATGAAACGGGCCGCGGCTTCGGTGCTCGGGAATTTCCGAAGCATCAAGGGTCCGGCGAGTTCGAGGACAAGATGCTTGGCGCCCGGCGCACCGACGTTGATGCCGGAGGCTTTGGTCCCGCCTAGATCCGACGAACTGACGTCCAACCAGAGATGGGGCGTGTTGACCATGACGGCCGGCGAGTCGAGACCTCGGCAACAGGCGTCGATAAACGCGCCGTCGTGGCTCCATACGCTGGCGCGGATCGCGTAGTCCGAGTCGTTGGCCAACCGGATCGCCTCTTCCACGTCGGTGAACTCCATATACGCGAGCAGCGGACAAAACATCTCTTCGCGCGCCGCGCTCAGCCGCGCGCCCTTTTCGACGCGGACAATCGCGGGGGCAAGAAATGGTCCGCTCGGATTGGGAAGTCCTCGATAGTCAAGCACGAGGTCAAGCGATTCGAAGTCGCCACTGGCTCTTTGGCCAAACACGTACACTTCCGCGCCAGCTTCCAGTGCTTGTCGAAGGGCGGCGCGATATTTCTCGCGATCCGTTGCGGCGCACACGGGCATAAGGTCGACCATCGGATCGCTCATGATTCCGAGCCGGATTTGCCGCACTTCGGTGTTGAGGCGTGCAAGGAACGCTTCGCTAACGGCCTTGTGAACGATGGCGCGTTTGGGCGAGATGCAGAACTGTCCGCTGGCCTCGTAGCGGAGCATGGTGTCGCCGAGGGCGGCGTCCATATCGGCGGTGGCGTCCACGATGACGGGATCGGAGCCGTTCATGTCGTAGCTGCCGAGTACGCCGCGCCGCCGAAACGCCTCGATGAAGTTCGGGTTGTTGGGTCCCCAATAGCAGAACCGGTCGAGGGCGGGCCGTCCGGGGAGCTTCTCGGGCGGGTCGTCACACTGGACGACCTTGCCGCCGACTATCCGGAACTGGGCCCATTCTTCGGCGCGTTTGCGGTTGCGCGAGAAGACGACACTGAAGGCACGTGGTTCGACGCCCTCATCGAGGAACGCGCCGTGAAGTTCTGCTAAGACGGCGGCGATGGTCGCCGAGGCGCCGGCAGAAACGACGAAGGCCTTGCCGATGCTGATTGCGGCGCTGATGCCGAGACAGCTCAGGCCGACGCCGGCGTTGATTGCGGGCGCGATGCCGACGACTCCGGGCTCGAGCTGCCGGTAGTAGACGACGGACGGGTCTTCGGGGGCCGTGGCCGGGCTCAGGAGCTCCTTGAATCGGGCCAGCCGCGCCGGCTCGAGCATGGTGAGTATCGTGTTGAGTTGGAGGAGCATGCTTTTGTAGTTGAAGCCTTCGCGCACGCCGAGCCGGGCGAGATGGCCGAACTTGTCGGCGATCCGCGCCTGCCAGCGCGCGAGTATGGCGTGGCGCGTGTCGATGGATACGGCGCGGAATTCCTCGCTGGCGTCGACGCATGCCTGCACCGCCTTCAGGTTCTGGTCGGCTGTCGTGGTGTGGTAAGCGGCGAGGACGGCGGTGGCGTCCGGCACGTCGTCGTACCGTTTGCCGTTGAGGGCATACCGGATCAGTCGGCGGTCCTTGATCAAGGCGTCAGCATTCAGGGTGACTTCAGCGGTTCGGAGATCGACGGGCTGCGGCGCGCCGCCGATAATTGTCCGGAGTTGATAGACCTCGTCGGTGCTGCTTGACGCCTGATCCCGGACGAACGTGGTCAGGAGGTACTCCGGTTTTGGAATCCGCGAGAAGAGATCGTGCAAGGCGTGCACGACGTGGTCCGCGTCTTCGTACGTAAAAGCCAGACACGGCTCGAACCGGATAATGTTGGGCCGGTTCAGCGCAAATGACGTGATAATGCCGTAGTTCTTCAACAACATTCCCGCGACGATCTGGCCGAGGAACTGTTCGGACAGGAAATTCTCGAGGAACGGTTTCCTCAGTTGCAGGCCGATGAGGAGGCCTTTGCCACGGACATCTTCGATGATGTTGTGCCGTTGCGCGAGATCCTCGAGCTTCGTGAGGAAATGGCGACCGACCGACGCGGCGTTGGCCGCGAGGTCTTCTTCGAGCACCGTGCGTATTGCCTCGGCCGCGACGCCGCAGGCCAAGGCGTTTCCGCCGAAGGTCGAGGTGTGCAACAGACCCGTTTGGGGAGTGCCGTATGCTTCTTGCCACACCTCGTCCGTCGTCATCATCGCGCTGATAGGAACCACGCCGCCGCCGAGCGACTTCCCGATGAGCAACACGTCCGGGCAAATGGCCTCGGACGCGAACATGCGGCCTGTTCGTCCGAGACCGGTTTGGATTTCGTCGACGATGAGCAGGACGTTGTGGCGGGTGCATAGGTCGCGGACGCGTCGCAGGTAGTCGTCGGGCGGTACGTTGACGCCGCCCTCGCCTTGGATGGGCTCGACGATGAACGCGGCCACGTCGTCTCGAGCCGCCAGCACCGCCTCGAGGGCCTCGGGGTCGCCGAACGGGACCTCGATATGGTCGGCCAGCAGGTTTCTGAACGGCGCTCGGAACCGTTTGCTCGACGTGACGGCGAGTGCGCCGAGGGTTTTTCCGTGAAACGAGTTCGCGGCATAGACCAGGGTGGTCTTGCCGGTGGCCGCAGCAACGGTTTTGATAGCGGCTTCCGTTGCCTCGGCGCCGCTGTTGCCGAGATACGCTCGCTTGAGTTTTGTCGGCGTAATCGAATCAAGCAGACGCAGCAGTTCCGCTTGGTACGGGCACAGGCGCGTTTGAAGCATAACGGGGACCCCCTCGAGCGCGCGAAGGCGTTCGAGAATGCGCGGGTGGTTATGGCCGAGGTTGAGCGCGCCGTATCCGCCGAGGAGATCGTAATAGCGCCGTCCGTCTTCGTCGAACACGTATTGGCCTTGTCCGCGCACAAATGTGCGATCCATGCCGAACATGCGTATGAGGTCCGCGAAAACTTTATTGCCGTATTGGGCATACGCTTGAAAGACGTCTTCGCCGGAAGAATGGCTGTGGTTCGTCAGGCGATTCTGGCCGCCACCAGCAATCCCCTCGGCGGCGTGGGTCCGGTTCGCGGCTTTGGCGCAATGGGTTTGCGTGGGTTTCGATCGCGCCCGTCTAAGTGCTTTTTCGACCATGCGTGGCGCATGCCTCTCGGACCGCTGTGGTCCGCAGTGTTACTTCCCGCGGAAGACATCCCTGTCACGGATTCAAGGCGGCACCTGCCGTAACGCCTGCCAATAAGTACCGGTCGTTGGCGAATTCGTTACACCCGGAGTCTTCGACGGCGTCGGCGAAAGACGCAATCCACTGGGAAGCGTCCGTTGGCGCCATATCAAGGGCGTTGCCGGTTATCTCGCAGGAACTATATCCATCTTCTTGTTCTACGGGCGAGCGCATCCAAGTGCCTCTCCCAAGTTTTGTCGGGTACGAGAGCAAGTATTCTGCCTTCGTGCTTGGACAGGACGCGCCTGCAGAGGTCGTGGCTTACCTGATATTGTGTCCAGCGGGCGTTGTCAGCGGGTTTGGCGAAGTACCATTGGCCCAACAACGCCGCGACGCCTCGCGCGATGGCGGGGTCGTCATGGTCCAGCAATGGAGGGAGCATCATAAGCCCCTCGGGCGAGATCGATTGGACAGACAATTGCACTGCAGGTTTGGGCGTTTCCATGGTGCGGATGAGCTCTGCGTTCAAAGCCCATGCCGCCGCATCGAGCGGCGTGACCGCAAGAAGGACAAGCGCAAGGCCAAAGGCGGCCAACTGCTTTCGAATGAGCCAAGCCAGGCTCTTCCTGCGATGCATTTTTACTGCGACAAGGATGAGGCCGATCGTGACAAGCGTTGCGCCGTAGATGCCCACGATTCGCATCCGCGTCAGGCCGTTGTAACTGATGTACATGTGGAGCCGCATCAGGACCCATATCGCCAACATGCCGTTTTGCGCGAGCCATACGTTCCCAAGGACGTGCACGCTTCTTAATTTGGAATAGAAGTTTACGTGCCCTCTAAAGATCTGGCTTAGCACGAACGTGCTCATGGCGAGCGCAACCGTCAGCCAGAACGCGCCTTGGCGGGCGTATTGCGAGTGATTCAAGCCCGATGGCAACGCGCCGCGGAAGACAAGGTGGTAAGCATCGAAGGCGTTGTACATAAGGAACAGCAGATTAACAGCGATCAACGTGTTCAAAGAAACGCGGTATATGAGCTTCTCCTTTCCTGGCATCGATGGCGGCGCCACTTCGTCGTCCGGCAGCCGCTCGTCTGCGCGCAACAAGAACGGCCTGACCAACGAGGCCAGAAACCACAGACAACCGCCCCAGAACAATACCCGAACCGGACTCGGGCAGATGGCTTCCCACAGGACCCTGAGACGGACCGCCACCGCGTCGTACGCCCACTGCCATACGTCACGGAGCAGCGGATTGGAAAAGAAGAAAACCAGTGCGAAGGTCGCGGCAACTCCCACTGGGATGCCGACGAGTCGAAACACGTTGGGGTCTACCTCGCGGTTCAACGCACGAATTTTGCCAAGCCGGAGAGAACACGCGTATTCAATCCAGCGCACACCTCCAATTACACAGGTCGGCACAGAGCACCTGGCGAGTAACGGCACATCGGCGCGACCTGATTTTGTGACGATGGCGAAGACGATGAGACTATATGCGCCCACGAGGACGCACAAAGGCCCGGACTGCCAGGCAAAGCGCAACGCCAGCAGAAGATGGATTGCGGTAAGGGCTATCAAGCCACCGCTGCGTGTCTTCGCTGGGGCGATAGAGAACACCACAAGGGGCGTCGCGACAATCGCGACGGCATAGGACAGGCCGCCTGCACCCGGGTAGAGCAGATAGTCGAGCAAAGCCGTCAACGCAATCAAGCCAATCACTTCAACGGCCGGAAATTTCTCGGGCGGGCGCAACAGCACAGGAGTCTTCAATATCGGTGGCGCCGCGTGTCGACGAGCGGCGTACGCCGCCGGCGGCGGGGGAACCGGCGGCAGTCTATCGGTAACCGTGTCTTCCGTGGAATCCTTGTCCGGCACCGGCTCAACATGTTCGCTAGCTCCGTCCTCTTTGCCAACGTCGCTGTTGTCCGCCATTGTATGCCCCTCCCAATCAACAGAGGTTTCGCCAATCACTCTGCACAACAAAGAAGGTTTACATTATGACAAAACCTAAAGGTCTCTCTTCTCACGTGCCCGAGTCTGCAACCCTCAAAGGCGACGAATCGAGCCGCCGACGATACGAGCGCGCCGCTGTGTGGAGCCTACTCCTCTTCACGGTCGGTTTGCTATGCGAGTGCGGGGACCTCGAAGCCTTTTCGGTAGTTGCGCTTGAGCATTGCGTTGGCTTTTCTGTCGCCGGGGCACGTTTCGGTATCGGGATCGAACTTGATCGAGCGCCCGAGGCGATACGCGATGTTTGCGAGGTGACAATGGGCCGAGGCGATATGGCCGTCGAGGGCCGTGCCGTGGACCTCCTCGGGATTTCGGCTGCGGACGGCGGCGAGAAAGTTTCCGTAGGGGCCGCGGGTATCCGGGGCGTCGGCGAATACGCGGATTTTTCGGTGGTTGGCGTCGAAGAACCCCTTGCCTTCGATATAGTAGCCTTGGGAGCCGAAGAAGGTGTTTCCGAAGTGGAATTGGCCGGCTTCCTTGTACGAAGCCAGGTCGCGCACCTCGAAGGTGAGCATCGTGCCGTCCGCGTATAGGAAGGTGCTGACTTGGGTGTTGGGCGTTTCGCCTTGGTCTTTCCAGACGAATCGGCCGCCAACACTGTGTATGCTGACGGGCAACCCCTTGCTTAGTCCCCAGGCCGCCACATCCATCTGATGGACGCCCTGATTGCCAATCTCGCCGTTACCGTATTCCCAAAACCAGTGCCAGTTATAGTGGACGTATGCCGGGTTGTAGATACGTTCCTTAGCGGGTCCTTGCCATAGGCCCCAGTCGATATGCGGCGGCGGCGGGCAATCGTCTTTGAAGCCGATCGAATTGCGCTTTCTGGAGCAAAGACTGCGGGCGGCGTATACGTCGCCGATGATGCCTTCGTGCAGGAGCGCGATATCGCGCAGCCATATTTTCTCCGAGCGTCGTTGCGTGCCGTGCTGGACGATCCGGCCGTATTTCTCCGCCGCGGTCACCAACTGCCGGCCCTCCCATACCGAGTGCGACAGGGGTTTCTCGACATAGACGTCTTTACCGGCCTGGCACGCCCAAATCGCCGCGAGCGTGTGCCAGTGATTCGGTGTAGCGATGCTCACGGCGTCGATCTCGTTGTCGGCCATCACGTCGCGGATATCAACGAGCGTTTTCGGCTTGTTGCCCGTCTTCTGCTCGAGCTCCTTTGCGCGATCCTCGAGCACGTGGCGGTCGACGTCGCACAACGCCACGATCTCGGCGTCGTTCTCTCTCAGGAACTGTTCTATATGAAACTTGCCCTGGTTTCGTATGCCGATGCAACACAGTTGGATTCGGTCATTGGCGCCGAAGACCCCGCGGTTGGATTTCATGCCCGCGGCAATCACTGCCGTAGCCGAGGCGCCTAAGAACGTTCTCCGCGAAACGCGCATGACAACTCACCTTTGCCCTTGACTCTGCGATTTGCAGCTACCTTTGTTCCGGATTGCCGTCAACCAAAGGGTTATTCTGAAGAACCGTTGCCCAAAACGCAAGATTTCGGTAACTTCCCCGTTCCGCGTCGTCATATAGGGTAGAATCAATCGCACGGCCTTCTGACGGGAAAAGCAGGGGCTGAGCCGGCGGAAGCTCAGGTCCACCTGAAATGCCGCGCGGCACATTGGCAGTGGAACGCAGTTCCGCTCTTCACAGGGGGTAAAGGGATTTGTAGGCGGCGTAGTTGGCGAGGACGGCTTTCACGTATTCGCGGGTTTCGCGGAAGGGGATGGCTTCGATAAAGGCGTCTTCGTCGAGGTCTGGAAACCGTTCGAGCCATTTCGACACGTTGCCGGGCCCGGCGTTGTAACTCGCCAAGGCGCGCACCAGGTTGCCGTTCGATCGTTCGAGCATCCGCATCAGGTAGTAGGCGCCGAACCGCAACGAGACGAGCGGGTGGTCAAGCCGGGCCGCGTCTTCGCCTTTCACGGCGGGTTCGGCCGTGGCCAACCAGCGGGCCGTCGCCGGCATCACCTGCATGACGCCGTTGGCGCCCGCGGATGACGTAAGGCCGGGGCGAAAATGACTTTCCTGGAGCGCCACGGCCAACAATAGATGGGGGTCGAGCCCGGTCTCTTTGGCGATGGCGCACACATGCGGCCAGTAGCCCCGAGGGTAGAACACGCGGAGACGTTCTGGCGTCGCCGTGGCGCTATTCAGTCCCCAATCGAAAGCTTTGGCGTATTCGATGGCCGTGAAGGCGACGCCAGCTTCGCCGAGTGCCTGGTAGATAGGCTCGGCCTCGGCGCCCTTGTTCATGAGCGGCGCGAGGTGCAGCGCTTCCCATTCGGCCTCCTCGAGGCCGTGCGCCGCGAAGAAATTGACGCGCTCGAACCACGGTTCAGCGCGAAGCGACTCGGGAAATTCATCGAGCGGCGCGGATTCAATGTCAACCGTCCTCAGTGCGGGGGCCGTGCCGTTGACGTGGAATGCTACTGCGATGCTTGACTGATCTGCGGGCGCGCATCGCCCCAACGCTCGGTGCGCGTAGTAGTCTCCGAGTCCCTGTTTGGCGGCACGCTCGAAGTCCGCCTTTGCGTCGTCGAGTCGGCCTGCGGTTTCGTGCAGCACGCCGCGCCAGTATAGGGCCTCGGCATACTGTGCGGTTGCGGGACCCTTCTCGGCGACGGCGGTGAACGCTTTGATTGCCTTGTCAGTTTCGCCGAGCCGCCGGCGGAGGTGCGCGGCCCTCATGCGGGCCGCGACGGCCAGGGCGTGATCCGGGCACTGTTCGACTAAGCGGAGATATTGCTTTAACGCTTTAGGTTCTTCGTCTTTGATGATGTAGAGGAATGCCAGGCGCCACAAGGCGTCGCCGCTCTCTTCCGCGCCGGGATACGCTTCGACGAGCCGGTCGCAGGCGGCCGCGGCGGCCTCGAGGTCTCTATTTCTAACGTGCAAGCGGACGACGTAGGCAAGCCATAGCCGAGCGATGGTGCCGTCGGACCAGGTGTCCTCGGCCGGCTCAGGCTGGGTGCTCCGCTTACCGGCCGCTTTTGCGATCAGCTCGACCAAGTCGTTCCAGGGACTTGACGACTCGTCTCCCTTAAGCATGGCGGCTGCGGCCTCGACAAGGACCTTGGCGGCCTCTTCGAACTCTTCGGCTCGGACCATTGCCAGGGCCGCAGTGAATCGGTCGTCAGGCTCGGGGGATTTGGCCAGCCGCCGCGCGGCATCAAGCCGCTGCGCTCGGAATGGGGCCGTCTCGACGGTCTTCCGGAAGAACGCGTAGGCCTCCTCCCGCCGTTCTTCGGTTTCGAGGAGGTTGTCGGCGGCCTGCCACTCAAGGCGATCAAACCACCATAGTCTCGGTTCAAGCGCGAGGAGCTCGGCAAAAAGCTTGGCGGATTCCGCGTGCTTATTGTCGTGGCGCAGGAGATTTGCGAGATGGGCTTTCGCCATATTGGCCCAGGGGCCGTTGGGATGGCTTTCCAGGAATTGTTGGAGCTCGGCAATGCCTTTTGCGGTATCTCCGGCGGCCGCGCACAGCGCGGCCCGCAACTGGGCATAGGGACGCAGTGGCCCTTCTTGGCCTGCGCAGGCGGCGTAGGCCTCAACGGCGGCACCATGCTCGCCCAGTCGCTCGGCCTCACGCCCGGCGAGATAGTGGTCTGCGCCGGGCAGCGGCGTCGCGAACATGAAAGTGATAATGAGAACTACCGATGACGTCACGATACAACGGGCTCCGACGCGGGTGAGTATAGCTCATATCGAGCGCGGATTCATCCGGGGTATTTTCTTCGGGTCTGGTCTGGTAGTATGTGAAGGGCAATCTGAGCAGGAAGTTGAATTTGTACGAAGGCCGCTTATTGCGACTTGTTGCATTGCTGTTGCGGCCATAAGGGAATCCTGATATGAGGGCATTGATAGTAGCGGCACATCCCGACGATGAGGTGCTCGGCTGCGGCGGGACGATCGCCAAGATGGCGAAGGAAGGTCACGAGGTGTACGTGGCGATTCTCGGCGAAGGCGCTACGGCGCGCCATTCGGACCCGAGTCAAGGCAGCGGTGCAGCGGTTCGGCGACTGCAGGAATGCAGTCGTGCCGTGGCCGACTTGCTCGGGATCCGCGAAGTCATCGTACATAACCTGCCGGACAACCGGTTTGACACGGCGCCGCTGCTAGATATTGTGAGATGGCTCGAGGGCGTTTTGGATCGGATTCGTCCCGAGGTTGTTTACACGCACCACGGCGGCGATTTGAACATCGACCATGCCTTGACGTTCCGCGCTACGCTGACCGCTGCGCGGCCCCTTCCCGGAACGCCCGTCAAGGCCATCTACGCCTACGAGGTGCCGTCGTCAACCGATTGGGCGTTTCAGTCGTTCTCGACGCCGTTCCGTCCCAATGTGTTTGTGGACATCGCCGACACGCTGGAAATCAAGCTCGAGGCCATGGCGGCCTACGACAGCGAAACCCGGCCGTTCCCGCATCCGCGCTCGGCCGAGGCGTTATCGGCTTCGGCGCGCCGTTGGGGTTCCGCTGCGGGCGTGGCGGCGGCCGAGGCGTTTGAATTGGTGCGGGCATTGCGATAGCAGTGCGTTGAGTCGAAGATGAAGCGCCATCGGATCATATGGACAATAACCGGTGTTCTCGCGCTGATCGCGGCGATGACGTTTGTGGTCCGCGAGGTCGGTGAGGGGCCGCACGAGGCGGCTGACAACGCAACGACGTTGAGACGGGGCCGGCTCGTGGACGCGATGCTCGATCTCGTGGACAAGGACCCGCAGGCGCGGCGGCCGGAGACCAAGGCCGTGGTCGAGGCCTTGGCGACGCTTGCGGAACGCGGCACGGCGCAGTGTGCGGAAACCTACTACGCGCTGGGGGTTCGATTGCGGGGGCAGCGGGACTTTGAGGCGGCGGAAACCGCGTTTCGGCGCGCCATCGAGTTCGACCCGGACTGGAGTTGGCCGTATGACGGCCTGGGCTACGTACTGTATAGCCTGGGCAAACCCGAGGAATGCGAGGCGAACCTGAGAAAGGCCATCGCACTCGAGCCGTCGTGGAGTCGCGGCCACAACGACTTGTCGGTTGTGCTGCGCATGCAGGGCCGATTCCTCGAGTCCGCCGAGTGCGCCCGGCGCGCCGTCGAGCTTGATCCGCGAAGTCTGGCGGCCCACAACACCCTGGGCAACGTTTTGGTGTCGCTCGAGCGGTTTGACGAAGCGGCTGAAACGTACCAGAAAGCGATCGCGTTGAACCCAGAGCATCCAACGCCGTATTACAACATCGCCTGCATGAAGAGTCTCGAGGGCAAGCCCGACGAGGCCGTGCAGTTCCTCGAGAAAGCCATCGCAATCGATTCCATCTTTCGCGAAGAGGCGGCTGACGACGCCGACTTCGAGCCAATCCGCGACACGGACGCGTTCCGACGACTTGTGTTCGAGGAAAAGTAGGGTCGTAGGTCGATATGTACGGCGCAAAAAAGGGCGCAGGCATGTGGCACTCCCTGCCGTTGCACGTTTCTTGTGAATAAGGTAGTGGATGCAGTGGACAGGGTGGACGGGGCGGAACGGGCGACGCGGGTGAACTTTTATGGGTTAGATGGTGTCAAAGGGGTTGTGCGGGGCGACAAGGAACAGGGAGGGAGAACGATGAAACTCTGGTGGTTGCCTATAGGGATTGTCTTGACAGGGGTCCTGGCGGCGGGTGCGTGTTCCACTTCGGCCGTGGTTGCGGTGGAGCGGGCCGACATCGAACCGGTGGTCAGGGGCAACAGCGCGTTTGCCTTTGACCTGTATTCGCAGCTCAGCGACCGGGACGGCAACCTGTTCTTGTCGCCGTTCAGCATATCGAGCGCGCTGGCGATGACGTATGCGGGCGCGCGGGGCGCGACCGCTGCGGAGATGGCGCAAGTGCTTCATTTTGCGCGGGATCAGCAGGATCTCGACCCGGTATTTGGGGAACTGCTGCGTCAACTTCGGACGGAATCCGAGGGATGCGAGGTCCACATTGCGAACGCCCTTTGGGCGCAGGAGGGCTATGCTTTCCTCGATACGTATCTGGCTACGGGGAAAACGCATTATGCGGCGGCCTTGAACCTTGTGGATTACGTAAAGGCGGCCGAGGCGGCGCGCAAAACCATCAATGGGTGGGTCGAGGACGAGACTCGGGGGAAGATCGCGGACCTGATCCCGCCGGGCGTGCTCGATGCGATGACGCGGCTGGTGTTGACGAACGCCATCTATTTCAAGGGCACGTGGGCGCAAGAGTTCGAGCAAGCCAACACGCGCGATGAGGATTTCTGGGCGACGGCCGAACGCTCGGTGAAGACGCCGATGATGCACCACACGGGTCAGTTCGGGTATTTCGAGAACGAGGACATGCAAGCGCTCGAATTGCCGTACGAAGGGGAGGCGTTGGCGATGGTGGTGTTGCTTCCTCGGCGACGCGACGGCCTGCGCGCCTTGGAGCAATCGCTCACGGCGGAGGCGTTTGAACGGTGGGTGAACGGGCTCGGGAGGACGGAAGTGATCGTTTCCTTGCCGAAGTTTAAGATGACGAGCGAGTTTTCGCTAAAAGACACCCTTACGTCGATGGGGATGCCGCTGGCGTTCGGCATGAGGGCGGATTTCTCGGGGATGACTGGCAATACGGAACTGTTTATCTCGGCGGTGATCCACAAGGCCTATGTGGACGTAAATGAAGAGGGTACGGAGGCCGCCGCCGCAACGGGCGTAGTGATGCAACTGAAATCGGTCGCCGTACAGCCGCAGCCGAAGGTTTTCCGTGCGGATCATCCGTTCGTGTTCGTCATCCGCGACAACCGCACCGGCAGCATCGTGTTCGCAGGGCGGCTCGCGGACCCGACAACGTAATGCGGTCTTTTGACAGTTTCTAGAATGCGTCCTCGAAGTGCTCGATAACGGGTTTGCCGCGTTCGGGGATGCGGATGGCGATGACGTCGAAGCGGTAGTAACTAACGACGTTTTCCCGGTTGGCGATATATTGATGTGCGGCGGCGCGGATATGGCGCTGTTTGGCGGCGTTGACGCTTTGCTCCGGGGGCACCAGGGCGTCGTGTCGGCGGGTTTTGACTTCAACGAAGATGACCGTGTCGCGGTGGCGGGCGATGAGGTCGATCTCGTATCGTCCGAACCGGACATTGCGTTCGAGAATGCGGCACCCGCGTTTCCGCAAGTATCGGGCGGCGAGCTTCTCACCTTGGCGGGCTAGTGACACCGGTTTAGCAAAGGGCCACCTCACCCCTTGGCGTCCTCCGGCACGCCGGATATGCGGATTTCGTCAAAGGTGCGGTGCTGGTATGCGCGGATCCGACCCATTCGGCAGAGCTCGAGGACGGCCAGCAGGCAACATATGACCTCGATTTTGTGAGTGCACTGGCGGAGCAGGTCGGACCAGGCGACGCTCTCACGTTGGCCGAGGAGGTCCTCGATTCGGGCGATTTGGTCGTCGACGGAATACATCCGTGCGCCGACATCATGGATAATATCTTCGGAGAAGAAACGGATATAGGTTTTGAACGCCTGAATCAAATCGTAGAGGCTTACCTCGATGAGCTCCGGCTCGTCGTCGTGATCGAGTTGCGGTTTTACGGTTCGAGCGAACCAGTTTGCGCGTTCTTCTTCGAGTTGCTCGAGCCTTCTGGTTACGTCGCGGAAGCGGCGGTACTCGATGAGCTTGGCCACGAGTTCGAGTCGGGGGTCTTCTTCGAACAGTTCGTCTTCGTCGTCGGGCAGGTCGGGCAAGAGCATGCGGGACTTGATTTGTATGAGGGTAGCCGCCATGACGAGGAACTCGCCGGCGACATCGAGGTTCTCGCTGCGCATCACGTCCAGGAAGCGGAGATATTGCTCCGTGATCGTGGCTATCGGGATATCGAAGATATCGATTTCTTGGGCTTTGATGAGATACAAAAGTACTTCGAACGGCCCTTCGAATTTGTCCAAGTGGAGCCGAAGGACCTCGTCGGTCGCTTCGTCGACGATAAAGGCGCCGTGTTGGGCGTCGGGCGCAAGTGGGGTGCGGCTTGGGTGTTCGTTCGTTTGGGTCTCGACGTTGGCCATGGCCTACCTTTCGTCGGTCATTGAGAGTTTGAATGTCGCCGTAATTGTGCCGTTTTTATGGTAGGCGTGCAACGAAATCTCGCGTATTTGCCGCGCCTGCGCCACCCGCTCGGCCGCGTAGGCGCTGAACGACTCGATTGAATGGCCGCGCAGGAGGTGGTTCTCCGCGAGTGTCCTGCCGATGGCTGCGACGGCCTCGGCGCAGTCGCCGGGCCGAATGCGCACGAAGAGGTTTCCGTTCTCCGCCTCGGGCATAAGGGCCACGTTGTCAGGGGTCTGCAGCAGGATGTCTGCCACGGAACGGCTCGTCGAGACAAGGAGGTGTTCGCCGTATAGCGCGACGGTGGGCTCGATGGAAAGTCCGCCCATCATGGGCAGGGTAATGCGCTTGGCGATGGCGTCGTAGCCTGGACGGGGGTTCCATGGCGCGCGCCCGTCGACCGCCAGCGGCAAACGTTCGGCGATTTTATCCAGATTCGTGTCCGGCGTTTGGAAGACGCCTAAGATTTCGGGCACGGGAATGATTTCGTTCAGGTCGACGCCGTGCCAGTTCAGGGTGAATGCTGGTCCGGCGGTGCCGAGGGTGTTGGCGAGCATTTGGGCGAGTCCGGGGAGATCGGCCGAGGCGCCGTTTTCCCAGGTGTTCCATCGCACCGCAGAGAACACCTCTGACTCGAACAGGGGGCCGAGGCTTAGCCAGATGGCCCTCAGGTCCTTGTTGAAATTGGCTGAGATCTGGAGCATGGCGTCGGCGGGTTCTATGAGGGGGCTTGGGCCAACGCCGTTGAGGAGGTCTGCACCGCGGTTTCGCCACTCGGGGCGGAGAGCGGCTCTGCATTGGAGCGTTGCGTCGGATGCATTGAGCTGCAAGGCAAAGCTGACGGACGTGAACAGGTCGCCGGGCATGGCGCCGGGGTCGAAGTTGACGACGCCTCGAACATCCTCGGCGCCGGCTTGTGCAAACGTATCGGCAAGCGCGTCGTCTCCTGCGGCGTCTTGCTCGCGGAGCGTCAGGGATCGTATGAGGGCATTGCGGGACCTGCTTAGCAGGAGCACGCGGCCCCGGACGGCGTAGTATAGTGCTTTCCGTGGGACTTCGCGCAGGTTGAGCCCGCCCGCGTGGTCGGGAGTGACATCGGCCGAGAAGCGGTATGGGCGTTCGATGAGACACCCGACGGGACTCATCTTTGTGGCGAAAACCATGTCGGCGGGCGAGTCACCTGCGAAGTAGCAGTTGGGGCCTACTACGTTGTTGAGCACCCAGTCGGGGAAATCGAAGTCGCTTTCGAGGATTTCAGGGAGTTCGGCCAGGGGCGTATTCTTTGGTACAAGCCGCCAGAGGGCGGAGTGGCCTACGCGCGTTCGCTTTTCGAGCAGGTCCGTAACGGCACACCGATACTTTTGGCGTGCGGGTATGAAGCCGCCGACGCTGTGGGTGTCGCGGGTAATCCAGCATCCGTACGCAACCGTAAGAAGTACGAGAAACAGAACAATCGTGAAGCAGCCACTGCGTCGTTTGGTTCTGCGGCGCCGCGCGCTGACGTGGCCGGAGCGTCCAGTGTAGACCCGTTCAACCACGTCGCTCATGGGGCGCGATCCTCGCGTAGGGAGACCGAAATAAACTGGCCGGGCGCGCCGTCCTGAGCCGGGAACGCGACGTGCATTCGGCGTGACTTCGGCTCGAAGACGATGGAATGGCGGGTGTCGCGGTTGAAAATGCGCTCGGAAGCGGCCCGGCCGGCATCCGCGTCTCCCAGCACCCGCTGGACGTCGAGGCGTCCGACAATGCGCTCGTCCTCGAGCAACTCCCTGATGCGTTGGTAGCGGGCGCGGGCGGTTTTATCGATCCATTCCGATTCGGGCTCGGCGCCGAGAAGTAGTCCGTCGGGCGTTTTGCGGATGGACACCGCGGCGCCGAACTCGATGACGAAGGCCGCGGGTGCGACGGGGTCGGCCGCGAGAACATGGTATCCGCGCAGGGCGGTGCGCGCGGCGAGGCGGGACGCGGCCTCATCGCCGGTGGTCGCGGTTTGGAGCAGTTCTCTCAGGACGAACTCGATGGGGGTAACGTCAGGCGAGGGTGTTCCGAGGGCGGGTACGCGTTCAAGACAGAGCACGAGTCCGGCATCGTTCATGCCGCTGAACACGCCCACGTTCCACGGGAACCCGATTTGCACGAAGCGGTGTCCGTCGGTGGGGCGCACCTCCAGCACGACGGGACTTTCTTCGTCGGGCCAGTCCAGGTTGCGCCCTACAAGGACGTCTTCGGCCCCGGCTTTGTCGCCGACGGCGGCGAACATGCTGCAAAGGGACGGCGCGAAGAGGTTCTCGACGTCTTTCTGAGCCCTGTACGTGGGCATGCACTGGAGAAGGAGCGCGGCGTCGAATGGGAGCCCTACGCCGGCACCCAAACCGTCGATTTCATCAAGGATTTCGGTCGAGGTTCCGGCCAGCAGCGTGCGCGCGCCTATGGCCAGGCGGGGCACAACAACGCAGGTCAGGTCGAGAAAAGGCGGGGCCAGTTTCCATAGCCCCGCTTCGGGGACGAGGTCCTTTGCGCGGGCCGCGTCCAGCACGTTGCGCTTGAATGCGTCGGCAATCGTCTCGGCGCACGCCCGGCCGCGCTGAAATCCGCATTCGTATGCATTTCCCGTGAGCGTGATGTGCAGGGCGCCTTCCCGGGTTTGGACCTCGGCCGGTGCCGGTTCTGCGGGAGGTTGTTCGGGTTGACCCCGAGTCATGAGGCGTCCGAATTCTGCGTAGAACCAGTTTTCGATGCGGGGGCCGTAGAAACTGAGTGCGGTTTCGTAATAGGGGTCCGGCACATTTCCGGCGGGCACGAAGTAGAATCGGTGATCGTTGGCCAACCCGATTGAGAACTGGGCTTTGTAGCCGCGTTCGAGTGCGCGCTTACGCAACTCGAGGCCTATCTGGACGCACGGCTCGCCGGGAAAGAACGTAAGGAGCAAGTCGCCGATTTCGAGTGTCTGTAGGACGGTTTTTCGTCCGAGCACAGCGTCGATAAGCGACGGGGGCAACTCGGGTTCGGCGTAGCCGATGTGGAGCGGCAATTCGGCGCAGTGGATGTCGTTGGCTACGGCCTTTACCTCGACGGCGAGTAGTTCGCCAATGGATTGCGTGCGTTCCCAGCCTTCCTTTTTCCCGGGGTTGCCGCACCGTTGATCGCCGAGCGCGCCGTTCAGGAAAAGCGCCACGCACCCGGCGGCGGCCATTTCCTCGAGTTCATCGTAGTAGTATCCGGGGAAATCTGCCGAGAACGCGAACCGGTCCCCCTCGCCGACGGTGGTTGGGTGGGCGGCGAAATTGCCGATAACGGCGATGGGATTGCCATCGGCGTCGTCTATGCGAATAACGCCGATCTGATTGTCGATCGGGCCACCATCCACCCGCCTGTTCTTGGAAAAGACTCGTTGCTGGCATGTGCCGTACCCGATGGCGGCGCGTTTTCGCGCCTTTTGCGCGTTGCGCATGGCCTCGGCGAACTTCTGCGCGGTAGTCTCGAGCACCTCGGGCATGAACGGGCCGGTTACGGGGCGGATAAGCAATGAACGGCACATGCCGCCCGGCCCGTTGTGCGTATGGGTCGCGGTGAGAATGACGTGCTGGCGGGGGACGGCGGGTGGCGCAAGTTCGAGCACGCGCTCACGGAGTTCCCGGTTGATTACGCAGAGGTCGGCGTTGATTAGGAAAAGTTCTGTGGCCCCGTCGTCAAGATACAGGCACCGCGCCCATAGCGGGTCGTAGACGCTCTCGGCGCCGCGTCCCGCGCGGTCGAGGTATCCGTTAAGCGGCACGCCGAGCGGCGGTGTGATGTCAACTTTGCTCGCGCCGGCCTCGAGGGCGTCGGCAACGCCCAGCGCCATGAACGCCGCAAGGAGGCCATATGCTCTTGCTTTCACGGTGGCCCTTTTTAGTGGTTAGTCTTTGACACGGAGTTGGCAGCGGCGCGCCGGACATGCCGAACGCGCGTACAAACGCCCGTCGAGACTGACGGAATGCGCCCGGCCGACCGGAATTCGGCCCGTCACCGCGCCCAGTCTAACACAGCGGCGTTCTTTATTCACAGTGCGCGTTCACGCTCTTTGGCGTGGCAATCTTACGCATGGGATTTGCCAAACGCCGCACGCCATGACCTGTTGGGTGCGGGCGATGACCATGTCCTGCCACGTTTTGTCAAGCGGGGCGAACCGTGTCGATCACCCGGCGACGCGGACGGAGAAATTGGGGTATTTGCCCGGGTGGCGCCGGACGTCATGGCATAGTGTTCGGGAGCTTCGGGCGGTACAGGTCTGGCCATGGGCGTAATTCATCATGAAGAAGCTGATAATTTAAGATATGTGCCCTTTCTTTGTTACGAAGTGCCTGAAGCTTTCGGTCATACTGTATAAGGTGGGCACGACGACGAGCGTGAGTATGGAGGCGAATGAGAGGCCGAAGATAACGGCTACGGCCATCGAGCCCCAGAACTGGCTGGTCTCGCCGCCGACCGACCACTGGAGTTCCCGGAAATCGAAACTCACGCCCGTAGCCATGGGCACGAGGCCGAGTATGGTGGTTGCGGCCGTGAGGAGCACGGGCCTGAAGCGTATCATAGCCGCTTCGACGATGGCGTCGTTGAGGGCGAGTCCGCGGGCGCGCAGTTGATTGATGAAGTCGATTAATACGATGGCGTTGTTGACGACGACGCCGGCTAGGCTGATGCAGCCTATGCCGGTCATGAGAATGCCGAAAGGCATATTGAAAATGAGCAGGCCGAGAAGCACCCCTGCAAGGGAAAGGACAACGGACGTCAAGATGATAATGGGCTGAACGACTGAATTGAATTGGGTCACCAACACGAGTGCAATGAGGAATACGGCTACGATGAAGGCGTTCCGCAGAAAGGTCATGGTTTCTTGTGTTTCCTCCTCTTCACCGGTGAAACTCATCGAGTAGCCCGGCGGCATTCGATAGTCTGCCAGGGCTGCCTTGACGTCGGTCATCAGTGCCCGGGAGCTCTTATCCTTGGCCACATCACCGATGACGGTAACGGTTCGTTTGCGGTCGATGCGCGTGATCTGGCCGAGGCCGGCGCCCTGTTCAATTCTTGCCACCGTTGAGAACGGGATGGGCTGCCCGGCAAGGTTCACCAAGCGCATGGCCTCGATGTTGTGAAGGTCTTCCCGAAACGATTTGGGGAACCGGACCACGACGTCGTATTCCTCGTCACCTTCACGGTAATCGCCGGCCTCGCGGCCGCTGATGGCGGCCTTGACGGCGAGGCCGATAAATTCGGTATTCAGTCCGGCCCGCCAGGCTTGTTGACGGTCGACGATTACTCTGACCTCGGGTTTTCCCTTGTTGTAGTCGTCGCGCAAGTCAACGAGGCCCGGGATGTCCTTGATTTGCTGGCGCACCGCTTTGGCAAGGTCGGCGAGCACGTTGAAGTCTTCGCCGCTGATCTCGATGTTTACGGGCGGGCCGGTTGAGGGCCCCATTTCCATTTTACTGATGCGGAGTTTTGCGCCCGTAATCTGTGCGAGTTGCTCGCGGACCTCCTCGACAATGAGCGATGGCAACCGTTGGCAGTCCGCGAGGTCCGGGAAATCGATGGTGACGCTGCTCAGATGGGTGGTACTGCCGCCGGAGACGTTCTGGCCGAACTCGCCGCTCTGGGAACCGACGTTGGCGACGACGTGCTCGATGTTGTCGCCGTACGGCACGAGAATGGCCTCGACCTGGCGCACGTAGGCGTCTGACGTGTCGAGGTCGGTGCCTTCCGGGCAAGTAACGTTGATGGTGGCCTGCGGCGGCTCGATCTCCGGCATGAAGATGGGGGGCTTGGCGCGCAATACGAAGGCGGCGACGATAACGATCATTGCCGCGACTGCGGAGAGAAACGTTGTTGCCCGCCAACGTAAAACGAACCGCAGAAACCGGCCGTACGTCTCGAGCACGGGATGGTGTTGGTTGTTGGGACGAAGCCTGTGCGGATGCGTCCGCATAAACAACGACATGAGGGCGGGATTGACCACGAGCCCGACGAACAACGACGCGGCCAAGGCGAGCGATACCGTGTAGGGCAGGAAGAACATGAACTCGCCCGTGATGCCGGACCAGAAGAAGAGCGGGAAGAACGCGGCCAACGTCGTGAGGGTCGATGCGCATACGGGCCACGCGACCTCTGCGGTGCCGTCTTTGGCGGCGCGGACGCGGGATTTTTCCATGTGGCCGTGGCGGTAGATATTCTCGACGACGACGATGCCGTTGTCGACCAGCATGCCCAGGGACAAGGTCAGACTGAACAGCACGACCATGTTAAGGGTGGTCCCGCCCAGATTCAGGATGCTGAAGGTAATGAGCATCGAAACCGGTATTGCCAGGGCGACGAAAAAGGCGTTGGTGAATCCAAGGAACAAGAAGACCACCGCCAACACGAGGATGAGGCCGCTGAGGATATTGTTCTCGAGTTCCGAGACCATGTCCCGGACCCATGTGGACTCGTCCCAGGTGAGCGCAATGTTTATGTTTGGGGGCAGGTTGGCTCGAAAAGAGTCGAGAACAGCTTTGACTTGGGTTGCGATCTCGATGATGTTCTCCCCGGATCGTTTGGAGACGGTCAGGGTGACGGAGGGCCGCCCGTCGAGCCGGGACACGGAATCGAGTTCTTTGTAGGTGTCGGACACGGTGGCCACGTCGCGGAGGTATACGTTGCCGGTTTGGCCGCGTTTGACAATGAGGCCGTTCAGTTCGTCGGGGGTTTTGAACTCACCGGGCGTCCGGACCAGGTATTTTGCTTCGCCGAGGTCTAAGGCGCCGCCGGGCGTATTGGCGTTTTCGAGGCGGGCGATCTGGATAAGGTCGGCAAAAGGAACGCCGTAGGCGGCTACACGACTCGGATCGACTTCGATTTGAATCTCGCGCTCGACGCCCCCGATGACGGCCACGTCGAGCACGCCTTTGATCGTCTCGATGGCGTCTTCTATGTCCTCGGCGATGTCGGTAAGCTGCGCAGGCGGCACATCGCCCGACAGGGACATCACCATAATTGGAAATTCGCTGATATCGATTTCTTGCACGAGGGGATCGTCGGCGTCTTCGGGGATATCCGGTTTGGCAAGGTCGACCCGGTCGCGGACGCGCTGGAGCGCTTCGTCGATGTCCTCGTCGGCCTCGAATTCGATGACGATGGTTGAGAGCCCCTCGAGGCTGGTCGAGGTGATTTCCTTGACGCCCGAAAGGCCCGTAAGCTTACGCTCGATCGGGACGGAGACCAGCGACTCCATGTCGGCGGGCGCGACGCCCTGGTACGTGGTTGCGACGGTGATGTAGGGCACGACCACCTCGGGGGCGGATTCCCGGGGTAGCACGACGTAGCTGTAGACGCCCATCATAAAGATGAGCGCCAATACGACGAATACGGTTGTGCGCCGGTCGATGGCGAGGATGCTGATTTTCATTCAACAACTTCTTGCACGTAGACGGGTTCGCCGTCGCTCAGGTCGCGTTGTCCGACCACGATCAAGCGGTCGCCCGGCGACAATCCTTCCTTGATTTGCACCATGCCGCCTTGGGCGACGCCCACTTCGACGGGCCGGGTTCGGGCTAAGCCGTTCTCTTCGACGAAGACGCGCTGCGCGTCCTCGCGCGTAATGACCGCGAAGAAGGGGATTAGTACTGAATCCGGGTATTCTTGTCGGACCAGTGTTGCGCGCGTTATCATGCCTGGCCGCAGGAGCCCGGAGGCATTTTCGAGTTCGATCTCGGCTCCAAACGTCCGGGTCACGACGTCGGCAGTCGTGGCAATGCGGTGAATCGTGCCGTTGAACTCTTGCCCTGGAAATGCGTCCGCGGCCACGTTCACAGCGTCGCCTACCGAGAACCACGGCACGTCCCGCTCGGGGATGCCTACGACGACTTTGATTTTGTCTATCTGGACCAGTCGCAGTAGCGGGGCGCCCATGTCAATGTATTCGCCCTGTTCTTTGAACAGGCGATCTACGATCCCGTCTATTTGGGCAACCACGGCGCTTTTTGCCAGTTGGATTTCGGCCGTGCGCAGCTCGGCTTGAGCCACATCATGACTGGCGCGGGCACGGTCGCGCTCTTGCGGACTGCTGATGCCGTTTTTCGCCAATCCTTGGATCCGTTCGAGTTCCTGAAGGCTCAGTTTGTACTGGGCCTTGGCCTGATCCAGGCGCGCTTGGATCGCTGCCATATCGATGCGAACGAGTTCCTGGCCCGCCAATACGGCGTCGCCTTCGTCGACGCCTTGCCACTCGATTCTGCCCGGGAGTTCAGCGGCCACGGTGATATCCTCCCACGGCTCGATGCTGCCGGTTAGGACCACGGAGTCCCGAACGGTTTTGGGTTCGAGCACTTGGACTTTGACCCTGGTCGTTTTCGGGGGGTCGTGCGGGAGGTCGGCACTATTCTTGGCAAGGGCACGGTGAAATATCGGCAGCGCGGCCACACGGCGGAATACCGTGGGCAGCATCACGCCTGTGCCAACGCCCAGGATAACGCCGACAACCAATAATGTAAATGTTTTTCGCATGACAACTCGTCGCTAACGCTTTTGGTTTGCGGCCCGGCAAGCTAAACAGCCGGCACCCCGCTCCGCGCGCCGTCCATAAACAAATCAACCAAGTCCTGGCCCAGCTCGGGCGTCAGCCGTCGCTCGGGTTCTTGCGCTTTCGCCATGATGTGCATGTCCATCAGTCCGCAAAACGCCAGCGCCAAGGTCTCTGGATCGCCCCCCGCCAACTCGCCGGCTTCGATGCCCTCGCGCATGAGGGCCGCGACCAAGCCGAGCCGTCGTCGCCCGAACCGGACCTTGTCGAATTGGGGTCCCTCCTGGGGCGGCGAAAAGAACACATGCAACAAGAAACGCGCCACCTCGGGCGAACATTCCGTGCGCGCGAACGCGACGCGGATGAGCGCTTTCAACCGGGCGCGGCAGCCTACCACGCCCGCGAGTGCGTTCTCAAATTCCGCGAAGGCTTGCTCAAAACTGTCCGTCACCAAACGGTGAAACAGGCCCTCCTTATTTGCAAAATAGTAGTACAAGACCGGCCGGGTCACCTCGGCGCGCTTGATAATCTCGCGAATGCTGGCGCCGTCATAACCCTTTTCGCAAAAAACACTTAGTGCACCTGCAAGGAGTCGCCGTTCTGTATCGCCGTGTTTTTGCTCAGGCATCGCGCCCGCTGTCCTCTTGCGCAGAAGGGTCTAGACCTACCGTTCGGTAAGCCGGGGTCATCATACATACTGCGGGCGTCATTGTCAAGCAGGGACATCGCCAATTGGCCCTAATTTCCCGGCCGGCTCGCTCCCCTTTTCCGTAGTGAGATCCTCGTTGTCGTTTCTCCCTTCCTCTGCCATGCCCCCTCCTTTCCGGCTCAGGCGAGCTTCACCGTTTCCCCATTGTCTCGCAGCGCAGCGCGTTCTTCAGGTTGCAGTATTTCTCCATAGGCGCAAAGTCTTTATCGTTGTGGAGAAGGGAGACCTCGTGCTCGATAGCGACTGCCGCGATCATACAGTCGACGGGTTTCCGAACCGTGATTCCTTTTCGTCGCAACGACCGATAGATATCGGCCGACTTTACGAAAGTCGGGTACGTCATTGGTAAAAAGATGAGTTCGCCGAGATAGGTCTTTGTCTTTCTGTGTTGCGTGTCATCGCGTATTCCTTGCAGAATTTCCGTCAAAATGATCCCGCAGATGCAGATGTCCTCACTGTCCTTGATGGAGGATATGAGGGTCTCGACGTGTGGGCTTCGACGCTTGGCAAAGAAGTCGATCCAGGTGCTGGTGTCCACAAGAATCATGAGGCATTGCGCCCTTTGCGCCAGGCGGCCAAATCGCCGTCCCACTGGATCTTGCCCTCGAGACTAAGGATTTCTTTTTGGCGCTCGTGGCGAAGAAGTTCCCGGAGCGCATGGTCGATCAACGCCCGGCGTGTGGCGATCCCCGTGACTTCTTGGCATTTCCTGACAAGTTCGTCGTCCAACACAACGTTTGTACGTCCCATGATCTTACCCTTTCGATTTGCCAATACACATTATACTTAGGGCGAATGTGTATGGCAAGAAGGCACGTGGACGAAACAGTTCGCGGAGCGGCGCTCAGTTCGCCTCCCTGCCGAAGGCGGCATCGAGGGCGTGTCGGCAGCACGGGGGTGCGCCTACGAGCCGGCCTTTCTCGATGCACAGGATGCGGGTGGCGATTTCGTGGACGAAATCATGCTCGTGGGAAACGATGATCATGGCTTGGGGCAGCGCGCGGAGCACGGCGCCGATGCGTGTTTTGGATTCGAGGTCGAGGCCGCCGGTGGGTTCGTCGAGCAAGAGCACGTCCGGCTGCATGGCAAGCACGGTGGCGAGTGCGACAAGCCGTTTCTCGCCACCCGAAAGCCGGTAGGTGACGCGTTCTTCGAAGCCTTCGAGTCCGACGGCACGTAGCGTATCGGTCGCAATCGCGCGGGCCTCTTTCGGCGGTTTGCCGAGATTGAGCGGGCCGAACGCCACGTCCTCGACCACCGTGGGACAGAACAATTGGTCGTCGGGGTCTTGGAAGACAAGGCCCATGCGCGCGCGGACGTCATGAAAGTCCGCCTCGCGGGTCCGGGTTTTGCCAAACGCGCGAATGACGCCGGCGGTGGGTTTGAGCAACCCAACCAGGAGATGCAGCAACGTGGTTTTGCCGCACCCGATGGCGCCGACCAGACCGACGCGTTCGCCAGGGCAAAGAGCGAAGTCAATTCCACAGAGAACTTCGTGGTTCTGGGAATAGGAAAACCGGAGCCCAGCAAGTTCAACCAGTGTCTTGCTCATGTTATTTCTTCTTTCTTCTCGCGAGTTCGCTGGCGTATCGTTTGCCGAGCGTGGCCGCATGCTCGCGTATCCAATCGGTGAGTTTGGTGTGGCCGGCCGGGGGCGCGTCGACGTACAAGTTCTCGTTCATCAGTCCTTTTACCTCGTCCCAGGTGAGGAGCACGTCGCCGAGGGTGATTCCCGTGACGCGTGCGCCGAGATAGCCGAGCAAGGGCGGGACGGGAATGATGGGTCTCTTCTTGGCGATGATCTCGCTGATAGTCTCGACAAGGCCGCGATACGTAAACGTCTCCGGGCCGATGGCTTCGATGACGGTGTTCTCACTTTGTCTACCTTGCGCGACGGCGAGTTCTGCGACGTCATCGACGTATATTGGCTGGAGCCGGTATTTGCCATTGCCGAATACCGTGAAAAACGGCATCCGGCGCAGGCCCCAGGCGATGTTGTTGATCAGCACGTCTTCTTTGCCGAAGAGGACGGTCGGGCGGAGAATGGCGTACGAAAGCCCCGACTCCGTAAGGGCCTTCTCGACGCGCGCCTTGCCGCGGAAGTACTCGAGGGGCGAGTCCTCGGACGGATTGGTGATGCTGATATGCACGATCCGCTCGACGCCCGCCTCCCTTGCCGCGCGAAACAATGCGAGCGTGTTCTCGAGAGCCTTGGCGAACGTGAAGTGCTTGTGCTTGAATCTGACCCAATACGTGTTATAGAGCACGGCCACGCCGCGAAGCGAGTCGACTAGCGCTTCTGGACTATCGAAGTTAAACGGGCACACCCGCACCTTCCCGTCAAACGGGTCGGGTTTGTGCGGTGAGTTGGTCAACGTGATCACCTCGAGTCCCTCGTCGAGCAGCCGCTGCGCAATGTACTTCCCCGAGTACCCAAACGCGCCGGTTGCTGCGTGAATCCGTTTGTCAGCCACCATCTCTAGCTCCGAGTGCCTATCGAGAATCAAGGCCCGCCACGGCCTTCTCGGTCGCGGAGGACCGCGACCCTACCTCCCTATGGTAGGATCGAACCCCTGTTCGATCGCGACTTCCTTGTTTTCTCCCAGGAACCGCTCGACGGAGAGTTCTCCAGTCTCCCTGTCATACACCAATCGGATTTCTTCGATAAACGTGATCTTCGGGAAATCAACGCGGTAGACACGAAACGAGTCGGGTTTATCTTTCGTGACCAGGGCTGTGCCGTCGTCGTTGACCCAGAAATCAGTTCTGTCTTCTACGCCAAGTCTTGCGGCCGCCTGCTTGTTCTCCTTTGCGATGTTGACCCGAGCGGGGCGTTGTGTGTTCCAGAGCATTAACCCATTTCGCCAGTAGTTTTGCATGATGTTTGGCTCTGTAGTGCGTATCCTGGGCAGATTGTCCAGGCTATACCGCTCAATAAATCTGGCCGGCTCAGGCACTGCGATTGGCGTACCAAACTCCAAGGAGGTCGTCGTTCCTCCAACGTCCGCTACACGGACCTGGATGAACGAGTTCATCGAGTCCCACGAGGAAAGCTCAAGCACGTACTCCCCGGGCGGGGTCAACTGTGCGATGCCGCGAATCGGCGGCACGATTACCTGGTCCAGCTTGCTGAACGGCGAGGTTCTGCAAAGATAAAGCGAGGAGTCGGGCCACGACGACCTTGCGATCAAGAGAAGCCCACTGTCCTTTTCGACCTTGACTGCAACGCGCATCGTGCCGGCCTCTTCCAACGTCAGTGGAACACTACCGAGGTCCGTCCGCACACTCAAATCCAGCAAGACCAGATCCGATCGGAACTCCTCATCCTCAGTATACGAATGGTCTGCAACAAGGTAATTTGTGCCAACCACGAGCCCTTCGGGAAAGTAATGATCCTCCGCTGCGTCCTCCGACATTACGCAGGAAAACCAGGCTCGGCCGGGGAATACCGAATTCAGACTAATCGGCTCATCTTCTCCTCGTGCTTGCGTGTAGTACGCGTAGTCCGGCAAGTCTCGTGAACGATTTCCGGGCCATTCTTGCCAGAGAAGTCTTCCCCTCCAACTGCCCTCGAGAAGGGCCAGTTTCACGTCTCTTCTTGCGAGGACGTCAAAGGCCGCCGCGTCCCAATCGTACATCCACACGCAACTGCTGCCATCGGGGTTCCAACTACTGCCCAGCAGATACGTACTGTAGCACGTGACCTGCTGGATGTCGGGTCTGCCACTGCGGAAGAGTTCAACGCTGCCAAACGCCCCGCCCCATTCACCGAATGCCAAAACAACGATGACTATCCCGGCCATGGCCGCGAAGACGGCGTCGCGCGAGTTAAGCTTGAACGGTGCAAGCACGTAGAACCGGCCGCGGAAGCCACGGCATTTCATGGCCTCGACGATGCGGTCGGCGCGGTCGAGGCTGCGGACAAGGAGGAGTCCGACGAGGTAGCCGAGGCTGCGGCAGGTGTGGCGGTTGCAGCGGGGGCGGAATCCGCGCAGCCGCATGGCGTGGCGGAGCCGGTGGTACTCGACGTGGATCACCTCGATGTAACGCACCATGAAGAGCAGCACGTGGGTGAGTTTGTCGGGCACGCCGAGCCGGCTCAGTGCAAATCCGAAATGGGCCGGCTCCATGGTCGCCAGCAACGCGCTCAGGCCGATCATGATCGTGTTTGCGCGGACGGCGATTATGACGGCGCGCCAGAATCCCTCGCGAGTCCATGCGATCGGCCCGATCTCGACGAGCGGGGCGCCCGCAGCGAACAGCGGTAGGGACACGACAAGAAGGATCATAAACAGGTTGAGTGCGGCAAGCCGGCGCACCGTTCGGACGAACGGTGCGCGAGCAATCGTGCACACGAAGACGGCCATACCGAAACCCGAAGCGAGGACAAATGGCCGCTCGGTCACGCATACGACCGCCGCAAACGCACATGCCGCAACCACCCGCATGCGGGGGTCGCGCCGCGTGATCGGCGATCTGGGCTGTATTGGTTCGAAGATCTGCATCTACAGAGCCCTTTGAACCGGTTCTGCCGGTTCAAGCGGCTTCTTGTGTCTTTTGCCACCCGGACTACGAGTTTTCTGGGCCACCCGCCCAAGAGCAAGTGGAGTGATAGGACGAATCAGCCGGATAGGATGAATGGGGCGGCTACGCCTGCTCTGGTTGTTTCGTCACTCCGTTTTGGGCGGCCTGATTGTTTTTCGGTTTTCAATTCTCGGTTTGAGGTCCTGCATCTGCGGCCCCGCCGCACGCAGCGATCTCGTAGGTTCTTCCGGCGGCGGCCTCGAACATGACGCCGTCCGGCGTGGGCTGTTGACCTGGAACAGGCGCATCGTCGCAGCGGACTTCAAGCGGTTCGGCGCACCGGACGCGGCACGGCCCGTCGCCCTGCGCCCGGAGCGCGGCGCGGGCCAATCGTCCTTCCTGCCACACGATGTCTACGCGGTATCCGCCGCGCGCGCGGAGCCCCTCGACGCGCCCCGTGGGCCACGCGCTCGGCAGGGCGGGCAGCAGATGGATATCGCCCGTGTGGCTTTGGAGGAGCATCTCGGCGATGCCGGCCGTGCCGCCGAAGTTGCCGTCGATCTGGAACGGCGGATGGTCGTCGAACAGGTTGGGCAACGTGGATTTGGCCAACAGGGCTTCGAGGTGTTCGTAGGCCCTGTCGCCTTCCTCGAGACGCGCCCAGAAGTTGACGATCCATGCCCGGCTCCAGCCGGTGTGACCGCCGCCGTGTTCGAGGCGATATTCGAGCGTCTTTCGCGCGGCCTCGGCAAGTTTCGGCGTGGTGTGCGGGGTAATGAGTCTGCCGGGATGGAGCCCGAACAGATGCGACACGTGCCGGTGGCCGGGCTCGGGCTCATCGTAGTCCTCGATCCACTCTTGGAGCCGGCCTGTCGCGGGGCCGATCTGGATTGGTGCGAGCTGTGCCAAGGCCAACTCGAGTTCCGTACGGAAGGCGGTGTCCATCCCGAGCACGCGGCTGGCTTCGATGCAATTCATGAACAGGTCATGGACGATCATCAGATCCATAGTTGCGGCGTACGTCAGTCTGGACTCCGTGCCGTCGGGCATACGGAACGCATTCTCGGGCGAGTGGGAAGGGTTTGTGACGAGGCGGCCTTCGGCATCCTCGACGAGGAAGTCCAACAGAAACATCGCCGCGCCCTTCATCAAGGAGTAGGCGCGTTTGGCAAGGTAGTCTCGATCGCACCCGAACCGATAGCGCTCGTAGACGTGCTGGCACAGCCATGCGCCGCCCATGGGCCATATGCCCCAGATGCCGTCGGCGGGCGTTGTGAACCCGAATATATCGCTGAGGTGGTGGACCACCCAGCCGCGGGCGCCGTAATGGGCGGTCGCGGTGCGTTCGCCGGAGGTCACGAGCGACGCGACGTAGTCGATCAGGGGCCCGTGGCACTCGGCGAGATTGGCGGTCTCGGCGGGCCAGTAGTTCATTTGCAGGTTGATGTTGGTGTGGTAGTCGCTGTTCCAGGGAGCCTCGAAGTGTTCGTTCCAGAGTCCTTGTAGGTTTGCGGGCAGGCTGCCGGCCCGGGAACTCGCCATGAGCAGATAGCGTCCGTATTGGAAGTAGAGCCCCATGAGTTGCGGGTCGGGATGTCCGGCTTTCATATGTTCGAGGCGTTCGTCGGTCGGCAGGTCGGGGGTATCGGCGCCGCCGAGATCGATGGCAACGCGGTCGAACAGGGCGCGGTGGTCCTTGGTATGCGCGTCGCGCAATTGTGGGTAGGGAACGTCTGCCGCGTCAAGCCAAGTGCGACACGCTTCTTGTGGATTGTCCCCGCGGTAATTGGTCGCGGCGGTCAGTAGCACGGTGAGCGCGTCGGCGCCCGTTACCTCGATCCGGCCTTGGCGCGCTTTTAGTTCCCCGCCAGTGGCTAAGATGCGCGCTTGGCATTCGAAGCACAGGCCGGCGTTCTCGCCGGTCTCGTGATGCATTCTGTGAATTTGCCCACGAAGGACGAGGCGCGTGCCCCCCTCGACGATTATTTCAGCGTCTTGTTCGCGCGCGAGGCACAGGGCGGCGCTGACGGCGCCGGGTTTATCGGCCTCGATGCGCAGGACAATGCACCGGGCGGGCGCGGAGGCGAAGACTTCGCGGGTAAAGGTCACGCCGTCCACCGTATAGCGCACGGAGGCGATGCCGGTATGCAGATCGAGGTCGCGCCGGTAGCCGTTCACTTCCCTACAGGGGGGCATTGCAATCAGCAGGTCGCCGAGCGTCTGGTAGGATTTGATTCGGCCTGGAACGCCGACGAGATCGCGTTCGGCTATCGCGGCGGCCTCGGCGTTCTTCCCCTCGAAAAGGAGTCTGCGGACTTTGGGCAAGGCGGCGCGCGCTTTGGGGTTGGTGGTGTCGCGTTCGTATCCGTCCCAGACGGTCTCTTCGTTGAGTTGCAGGCGTTCGGAGGGCACGCCGCCGAAAACCATTGCGCCGAGCCTCCCGTTACCGACGGGCAAGGCTTCCGGCCACTGGATGGCCGGGCGCCGGTACCATAGTGAGAGGACATTCTGTGGCGGCTCGACGTTGCGGGTAAACGTTGCGGTTTCGTTCGTTGGGGACTCGTCGATCATGGCATGTCGTGTCCCGCGCGCGGGTTGCGCATTCGTCTCGTGTGCAGATAGGCGATCAGGCCGGCGAGTCCGAGGATGTAGCCGATTCCGCCGAGGACGTCGTGGAGCCGGATTTGACCCCGATACCGTTCGAGTTCTTGGCGCAACTTGGTGACCTGCGCGCGCAATGGCGCGATTTCCTTAGCGACGGCGTCGGCCACGGCCTGCTCGATTTCCGCGGGGGTGGCCGAGGCGCCGGGCGTTTCCGATTGCGGTGGGCCGGGCGCAGCCGTGGCGTCAGGCGGGGGCAACGGGTCGGCGCCGGGTTGGGACGCATGCAACGGGGGCAATTCCTCGGGCAATTCGTCGGCCCCGACGGTCCATTGGGCTTGGTGACCGTCGGGCGTGCTGCAGACGAGTACATGATCGCACTTATATCGGGGTTGGAAAGAAAACTCGCCGGCGTCGTTGGTTTTCGTCTCGCCGATCTTGTTTCCGTTGGGGTCGAGAATCTCGATCGCGGTGTCGCGGGCGCGTCCGCCGCCGGGGAAGTACACGTAGCCGGAGACGGCGGGGCCTTCGACTGCGGCAAATATCTTTATCTTGTGCGCTTGGGCCGGCGCGGCGAGCAAGACCAGGCAGGCCCCCGTCGTCAGTATGAACGGAAGCAGAAACCGGCGATTTGCACTCGAGGTCACCGCTGATTCTCCTTGCTCGGCTCGGGCGGCGAAGGACGAAATGCGGGAGTTCCCTTGGGCCGCTCGAGGGCCTATCGATGCGCGCCCGCCAACGGCGCTTCGAGCAGTTCAGGACGGACATTGTGCACGAACGCAACGGCGGACCCCGTCACAAACCCTTCGATTAGCATGACGGGAACATGGCCGATGACGATTGCGCCCACGGCGCCGAGAAATTCTCTGCCGCTGAGGAACAGGGCCGCACCCGCGATCATACACGATAACATAATGCCGGTAGCGCCCGCGACAAATGCCAGCGCAAAGACAATACGGGGCGAGGCGGCGCGGGCAATCCGGGATGCAAAGAGGCCGTGACACGCGACGGCCGGGCTTGCCATGATGACGACGTTGGCGCCGAGACTCGTCAGGCCGCCAAAGCCAAACAAGACGGCCTGCAAAAGCAGGGCGACCAACAGCGCCGGAAACGCCGCCCAGCCCAGCAATATGCCTATTAAGCCGACCAGCAGCAAGTGGGCGCTTGCCGGGGGGATCGGCACGTGGATGAGCGAACCGACGAAAAACACCGCCGACAGGAGCCCGACGCGCGCGATGTGCTCGTAGTCCATTTTGCGGAGCCCCATAAACACGCCGGCAACGCCCAGTGCCCCTGTCGAGGCCGCTACTGCGCCCGATAGGACTCCGTCGGGAATGTGCATCCGTTTACTCCATATTCTCGCATTTGACCCAGATCAGGCCGCCGAGTTCGACGTCGGCCGGTTCGCCGTCGGGATTCTCGAGCGGCGCGTCGCCGTCCACGAGGGCGGCGAATCCCCACCACCCGGCCTTTGGCATAGCGTAGGAGAACACGCCGTTCTGGTCGGCTTTGACAACCTGGGTCACGAAGGGGTCGGCCGGGGGCCGCACCTTGGCGTCCGCGTTCCAATACTCGACCTCGACTTCGGCGAACGGCACGGGTTTACCGTCCTTCCTGACGATGCCGCGGAAGACGTTGCCGGCCCAGAGCCCGTACGGACGCACGAGCGGCTCGATCTCGACGGGAAACCCGACCATGGCATCCCAGCCCTCCTCGGCGCCATACGCGTCAACCACAACCTTGGTGTAATGTATGATCATCTTCTGCTCGGCGGGCTCCCAATACGGCGCGGGTTCGATGTAGAACACGTGATCGCCGGGGGCCTTGACGGCGTAAGACGCCCGGTAGGCGGCCTTGCCGTCGACTTCGCGCTCCTCGAGCGCGTTCAGGAGGTCCGTCTTCTGGCCCTCGACGAGCACGCCGAATTGTGCTGGTTTACCCATTTCCATAGCTGGCCCGCACTCCATCGGGTGCGTAAATACGATGTCCAGCGTGACGTTCTTGGCCGTTTCCGCGGTGACCAACGCCGGTTCGGGCAGCAACGCCTGAAAATGGGCCGAGGCAACCGGCGCGGCAATCAGTGTTGCGGCAAACACCCAGACCCCAAACCCGATACAGTTCTTCTTCTGTAAAGCGGCCATCTCGAATCTCCTCCCGAGTGTTGGTATGTTCGGCAAGCGAATCCTCTCCGTCTGGGACGCATCGCCAATAGGTCGTATTACGAACTATTGATTAATATTACTATGCCGACGGAGCGAGATTCAACGGTCTTGCGGCAATGCGACACGGCGGCATGTTTCGGCTTTTTGGGGAGACGGCCAGAGCAATCGCTTCGAAACATGATAAAAACGGCACATATCCCGTGTAACATCTCGCGGAAGAGCGGGCTTTGGCAGGGTCGAGCTCCTGCTCGACCGTCTTCGGTCGCGGTGGAACGCGACCCTACCAGTGCCGGAGAAGGCAAGAATCGTCTCCGGCGATTGAGGGTGTGTATCGGCGCGCGGACTAGGTAAGTTCTTTCCCGGTCGAGCTGATGGACACGGCGGCGTGCAGGACGCCTTTCTGCTGCCGCAATTCTTCGGCCACGTGCTCGATGACGCGCGGGTATCCCCGGACCATGATCATCTCGGCGCAGGTATGCTCATCCAAATGGACGTGCGTGGTGGCGAGTACGGCATCGTGGTGGTGATGTTGCGCCGAGGTCAGCTTGTGGCTCAAGTATCGTTGTTCGTGGTTGTAGACCAACGTAATCGTCCCGAGCGCTTCCCGATCCTCCTTCCATTCTTCTTCGACCAGCCGCGAGCGGAGTAGGTCGCGAATGAATTCGGATCGGTTCTTTCTGCGGCTCTTGCGCATCAGTTTTTCCATGCGCCGGCACAGCGAGCGCTCGATGGTGAAACTCAAACGAACCAGCTCGGACATGACACTCTCTCACTCCCTATTGGGGGTCAGTCGCCTTGTGCGTGCTTCTCGAGACGCGACGGATACAGGAGAAGTCATGGACTTCCCGAGGCCGCGGCTTGGGAAAAGCGTAGCACAGGGCGCCGTGCGACTGCCAACCTATCGTCCTTGTGTCAAGGGGTTGAGTAGATTGCTTCGTCGTTACACTCCTGGTAATGACGGTTCTGCTGGAGGAAGTTGAGAAGCCGGCTCGACTTGCCGCCAATGGGCCGCAGCGTGAAATGGATCACGCATTTCCGGCCGTGTACCAGGCTACGAATCGGGCGATTCCTTCCTCGATGGCAACCTGGGGACTGTATCCGAGGAGACATCGGGCCTTCTCGATGTTGGCGCAGGTGATTTCGACGTCGCCGGGCTGGCGTGGGAGTTGCTCGATCTTTGCGGGTTTGCCGAGGTATCGAGCGAGGATGTCGATAAGCTCCCGCAGGGTGGTCGTATGTTGCTCGCCGAGATTCAGGATCTCGAAGCGGAAGGGTTTGTCGACGGCCTTGAGTACACCGTCGAGAATGTCGTCGATGTAGGTGTAGTCGCGGGCGGTCGATCCGTTGCCGAACATGGGTACGGGCTGGCCCGCGTCGATCAGCCGGGTGAACTTGTGAATGGCCATGTCCGGGCGCTGGCGGGGGCCGTAAGCGGTGAAAAAGCGCAGCATGGTTATGTTGAGTCCGTAGACGTGGCTGTAGACGTGTGCCATGAGTTCGTTCATTCGCTTCGTAGCGGCATACGGGCATACGGGCTGCGCGGTCGGGTTGTCTTCGGTGAACGGGACGTCGGTGTTGCCGCCGTATACCGAAGAACTCGAAGCGAACACAAGGTGCGAGGGTCGGACGGCGCGGCATGCATCAAGGAGGTGTTGCGACCCGATTATGTTCACCCGGTTATAGAGGTTGGGATCTCTCAGCGAAGCGCGCACGCCCACCCGGGCCGCAAGATGCACGACAACCTCGGGGCGGACTTGCCCGAACAGGGCGGTCAGGTTTGGTTCGTCGCAGATATCGAGTTCGCAGAGTCGGTAGGATGGGTGTTGCAGGGCTTTGGCGATATTGGCGCGCTTGATGCGGGGCTCGTAATAGTCGTCGAAACTGTCGACGGCAACCACGGGGTGGCCGCGTTCGAGTAACCGCTCGACCAAGTGCGAGCCGATGAATCCTGCCGCGCCCGTAACCAGAATCCGTTTCATGAACCCCCCCGCGCGAATAAAGAAGCCTGGGCATATCCCGCACCCAGGCCGCAAGATGATAGCACAGCCGCCGGAGTCGCCGCCATTCCCTGAAGCGATTCACCCGAGCTCTTCTGCGACCGTGTCCACGGCAGAACGGGGTACGGACAAAAGCGCACTGAAGTGCCGGTTTCTTGACGGTGTTTACGGTTGGGGATAATATACGGTGCGGAGCGCGGCCGGGGTCGCGGGTGAAAATACGGAGTGCTGGCGGTCACGAGCCGAGCGCACGAAGTTGGTTGGAGTCCCGAAGAATAGAAAGGGCCGCCTTTGCCGAATCGCGTCGTTGTTCTGGGAGGGGGGGCTTCGGGGCTGGCCGCAGCGTGGAAGCTCGCGGATCGCGGCGTGGCCGTGGACGTGATCGAGGCGGCGCCCCAGGTGGGCGGCTTGGCCGCGACCATTCCGGTGGACGGATATCGCCTCGACGTGGGTCCGCACTCGTTTTTCTCCGATGACGAAGCCGTTTTGGGCGCGGTTCTGGATCTGTTTGACGGCCATATGCCGCGCAGGCCACGCAGCGTCCGGTTGCGAATGGACGGTAAGAAGCTTGCGTATCCCCTCGATGCTGCAGACTTGGTCCGGAAATTGGGGGCGATGACGGGGCTGCGATGTTTCGCAAGCTACGCGGTCGAACGCGTTCGTCCGCCGTACAGGGGCCGCGGCGCGGAGGACTCCGACCTGAGCGTCGAGCAGTGGGGCGCGCGGCATTTCGGGCGGCACTTGTTCGAGTTGTTTTTCAGGCCGTACACGGAACAGTTCTGGAACATGCCTTGTGCAGCCCTCTCGCACGACGTCATTCCGACGAGCAAAAAGATGAGTTTTTTCAAGACGCTCAGATTGTTGTTGATGCCGAAGTTGGACGGTGCGGACCTTTCGCTGGCCGAGCGGGAATTGCTCCCGAGTTGGTATCCGGAGAACGGTTTCGGCGCCATCTGCGAGCGGATCGCGGCCACGATCCGGCAATCGGGCGGCCGGATTCACCTCAATCGGCCTGTGGTTGGGATCGCGCGGCGCCGCGGCGCCGAGTGCGTTGTCCGAACACGGACACCGGAAGACGAAGTAATGGAGTTTCCTTGCGACTTCGTTGTGTCGACGATTCCGCTGAACGAACTGCCGGGGCTGCTGTCGCCGGCCGCGCCGAACGGTGTGACGGAGGCGGCCAATCGACTGGATTTTCTGTCGTTGGTCGTTCTGTACCTGGTTACGAACAAAGACCCGATCCTCGAATGTCAGTACGAGTATTCGCTCGGGAATGCGTATAACCGCATTTCCGAGACGAACAAGTTCAGTCCGTTTACGAGCCCCGAGGGCGAGAACTTGCTTGGAATCGAGTTTTCGTGCCGCTATGGTGATTCCGTATGGCAGAGCACCGAAGAGCAACTGTTCGAACAGTGTATCGATCCCCTGAGGAAAGAGGGCGTGGTGATGGGTCACGAGGTCCGCGATCTGCTAGTGGTCAAGGCGCGGCATGTGTATCCGCTTTTCGCGTTGGGGTATCGCGAGCCGTTGCGCACGATTCTGGACTACGTCGCGTCGCTGGGCAACGTCCGCGTGGTTGGGCGAGCCGGTTCATTCGAATACTTGGACGCCGACCAGTGTTTCAAGAAAGGATTCGCCCTCGCTGACGAGATAACGAGGACGTAAGGCGCACCGGCACCGGCCGCCGCGTACAGGCCGCACTCGAGGGCGCGTTCAACCGGCTTACGTGGGCGTATAGGAGTTATTTTGGTCGTGCGGATCTTTCCGTTTCTTATCCTCGGTTTCTGCGTCATCGCTCGATGCCTTTGGGCGGTCCCTGCGGCGCCGATCGACGTGACTTTGAGCCAGCCGGACGGTTCGAGTTTCCGCGCCACGCCGAGAGGCGATGAATACGGTCATTGGATGGAAACGGCGGACGGCTATGCCGTTGTCCGGGAACTGGGGATATGGCATTACGCTTTCCGGGGGTCGCGAGGGGAGCTATTAGCTTCGCCCTATGAAGTAGGCGCGCCTTCTCCGCGTGCGCTTGAGCAATTCCCGAAACATTCGCCACCCGTCGTCGACGCCTCCCTATTCGAGATGCGCGTGCCCCGGCCTCTGTACGTCAACGGCGCGCCGCGTTCGTTCGAAATGACCCAGCCGCTTCTAACGATCCTGGTGTCCTTTACCGATGTCGGCTTCACGTATGCCGGCGACGCGTTTCAGAATTCCGTATACGGGACCGGCGCTAGTGTAAAGGAGTACTATCTCGAGAACTCGTACGACAAGTTCTCGATCGCGCCGGCCATGGAAAGCTACGGGACGCCCAATGACGGGATCGTAGCGGTCACGCTGGGCTTCGCCCATCCCAATACAGGCGCCAACTCGATCGTCTCCGGCGCCATCGCGGGCGCAGACCCCTACATCGATTACTCGATCTACGACGGCGACGGGAATGCTTGGGTGTCCCCGAGAGAACTGTCGATCCTACTGATCATTGCGGGTTACGAGGAGTCCTACGGCGGCGAGGCCGCATTGACCCCGAACATATGGGGCCAGCAGGGCGCCATCGACAGCGTAGTCCACGACGGGGTCAGTCTCTGGACGTACGCAATGATCGGTGAACGTCACGCGACGAGCCCCCTCGATGAGCATCAAGCCACTATCGGCATCATATGCCACGAATTGGGCCACCTGATGTTTGGCTTGCCCGACCTCTATGACCGGGACTCGAGTTCCTCCGGCATTGGCAATTGGGGCGTCATGGCGTCCGGCAGTTGGGGATCCACCGGGACGTATATCGGCGACTCCCCGACCCACTTCTGCGCCTGGTCGAAGGCGGCCACGAACATGGTTGCACCGGATGACGTTAGGACCCCAACCACGGCTGCGGCAATACTAAGCAGCAGCAGCAACCCTTCAATCAAGCGGCTATGGATCGACCGGTACGAAATCGGAGAGCACTTTCTTGTGGCGAATCGGCAGCAGTCCGGCTACGACGCGGCCCTGCCGGGCAACGGCCTGTTGATCTGGCATATCGACCCGCTGATTGCGTCGCAGAACGACGACGAAACCCACAAACTTGTCGACCTCGAGTCGGCAGACGGGCTGGCCCAACTCGACAGTAACGACAATGACGGCGATCCCGGCGATCCCTATCCGGGCACGTCCAACAACACCCTGTTTGACGATTCGAGCAATCCGAACTCGAAGGACTAC
>Ga0180438_10001514_pt1 | contig 41082 bp, 36 predicted proteins | sample SS_ome_12_FD_132455 | JGI IMG/M metagenome (GOLD analysis project Ga0180438, IMG submission 132455) | Hypersaline lake sediment archaeal communities from the Salton Sea, California, USA - SS_3_D_2 metaG | ecosystem: Environmental > Aquatic > Non-marine Saline and Alkaline > Hypersaline >...
AGCCGTACTACTCCCGTCGACAATTGTCACAGTTGTAACGGATGCTCCACCAGATGTTAAAGCGAACCTTTTATTCAATCCCGTAGAGGTCGAAGCAAGATCAACAGTTGTAGAACCTGAAGTCCACGGGTTACCATCTTGATCCTGTCTCTGAATAGTATATTGACTCGTCCAAGAACCAGCAGTTACAGATAATGGATAAGTAGTTAAAACAATTTGTCTCAAGAATGGTGGCGCAGTATAATCCAGAACTAATCTGGGTTTAGGTGAGCTTTCTCTAGAAGCAAAACCAGCAAATAAATCCTCAGTTCCTGCTTCTATTGTTGAGCTTATTATGATAAATCCATAATTTGGTTGTCCATCTTCTATCCAATCAGTAATGATTCCCGTCACATCCCAAACAGTATCTTGTCCTAAAAACTTGAGAGGCGAGGTTGCGGCATTATCTGTACTCCATGTTCCCCCACTAACGCTATTCCATGTAACAGAGGATTGAGTCCAGTCAAAGGTCGCTCTATACGTAGTGAATTCGATATCAAATGGGTCATTCTCGGATGCTCCACTAACTCTTAGTTTAAGGGTTGCAGAATTAATGGTAGAACCAGAAGGTAACCATGATAGATCAAACTTTACAAGTCCGCGCATCCTTTTATCCTCACTCAAACCTGAATTGATCGTATCGATATCCCCGAAAGGTATATCAGGAAATTCTTCACGGAGATATGTGTCTGCTTTTGAAAAAAGAGTCTCTGTAGTTGCGGTTACAGATTGAAACATAAAACCGTTGCCCAACCAAACAATAAGCACCAGCATAACTGACGCAAGGATTCTTCGAAATGTTTGCATACTCCACATATCGCTGTTAACGTTTTCATAAAAAGATGTGAATATGATAGATAATACTTTCTATCACAAAAAACTGACTATCACTAGTGTATGTGCTATTTGAAATGAGATTGGTGCACGTTCCTATCAAACTCAATCAGTGATCTTATCAAGCCATTAATGAAAATAGCGTACTTTCTTCAATCATCTTCATCTAACATTCGAGTGCAGCCAAATAATAATCGATTCAATAGTTTTCTTATGATTTCCAGCAAAAATATGATCGGCACCACTTACAACAGACATACTTTTTGGATCAAAGGCTTTTGAAAATAATTTCTTCGAACATTTCAGAGGTATAATATCATCTTTATTCCCATGAATTAGGAGGAAAGGCCGTGGTGCAACTTTTTCGATATAACCAATTGGGTCATACTGTCTTGAAAGAGCATCCCATTCCTTTATTGCTTGTTTCATAGGAAATCCTGATACAAACGGTAATCCTCTCTTGAGAATATTCTTCGCTTTTATCGAGCTAAGCTCTTCTCTCATATCAGCTACAGGACATAGTGCTGCTACAGCTTTTACCATGTCATTTTTTGCTGCCATTAATATTGCTATTAATCCTCCAAAACTATGTCCAATAATAGTTAGATTATTAGTATCCAAATCCTCTCTTGCCAACAGTAAATCAAGTGCCTTTTGTGTATCTCGAAAAGCTCCTAAGAAGCTATATGATCCACCACTGCCCCAACAACCTCGATAATGGAAACTCATTGGAGCAAAACCTGATTGACATAGATAGTATACTACATCATTTAGTATGGGGGCCATGCCAGGAAACCCGTGTAAAACCAATACGGCAGGTGGAAGGACTTTGATACCTGAGGGTTTATGTAAGGCGCCGATCAGCCTGTTTCCAGCACTTTTAAAAATCAATCTCTCAACCGTATAATTTTTTTCTTTCATACATACCACACTGAAATGTGAAGATAGCTAATAGTCAATTTTCAGATATTTGAAACATGCATATGATTATGGATTAGTTACATATTACCAAATGAATTCTAAGGAATATTGTTTTTATTAGACGAATTCAAAATATTTTTAAAGATCCGTTAAAGGTCAGTCAGCATTATGCAAATTCAAAAAACTGGTACGGTAAAAACGATCTCTCAAAAAGGAGCACTGAAAATCTTAGTCGTTATAGATCTCCACCAAGATAATCCTGATCAACCTTCAAAACCAATAGTATCCCCCATCAATCAATCATTAGAAAAACAAATCTCCGAATCAATACATATGGCAGTTTCAGCTATTCCGATTACGCTACAGCAACAAACAAAATCTTCAAACGAAGTAAATTGGATAATGTCTAGAGAAGAATATTCACGTAGCGGTTTATGTGTAGGCGATATTGTGACTTTAACGCTTATGCGTGATAATAAGTCTGAAACAGATTAAACAGCTATTTTTTTTAGTTGGCGGTTATACATTTCCAAGATCTCTTTTGTTGTAGTAGAATCTTCTGGTGATTTATCCAATCTATAACGGCCAGTAAATCTTGGAAATCTAATTGCTAGGCCACTACTCTTCCTCAATTCATTCTCACATGCTGTATGATTGGGGCTAAGTGTGATTTCGTCACCCGTTATCTCTAGAACAATGTTAGGTTCGAACCATACATCAGCAGAAATTTTAGAGTCGACTTGTGAGGAACATTTTGTTAATTTCGAAGAGTCAAGCTTATTTGGCAATTCTTTCAGGTCGTCATCGGTAAATCCAGAGCCACATTTACATACGGTCTGAAACTTTTCATTTTCTTTATCATAAGCTGCTAGAAGTAATGCTCCATAGCTTCCACCTCTTTTTCCTCGACCGTAAAAGCCGCCTACAACTACAAGATCAACTGTGTCAGCCATTTCAGATTTGTATGCTCTTTTGTATTTTATCCAGACCCATCCTCTTGCCCCAGCTTGATATGTTGAATTTTCTCCAACAGATTTCAGAATTAGACCTTCACACCCATCAGCGACAGCTTTACTCATGAATTCCTCAATTTCCTTAGTGTCTGGAGTAATAATTTGTTCAGATAGAGAAATCCAATTATTTGATTTGATTGATTCTTTTAGAATCTTTCTTCGATCAGGATATGACATCCGGGTATACTCGACACCATCACTGTATAGAACATCAAACAAGAATACTTTAACCGGTATCTTTTCTGCAGTCTCTTGAATGTCATACTTTCGACCTCTTCTCTGACTGATCATCTGAAACGGCAGTAGATCTGAAGTGACAGGGTCTACTGCAACACATTCACCTTCAAGAATTGCTTCTTTCACTTTCATAGATTTCTGTACGTATTTGATCACATCGGGGAATTGTTCAGAAATATTTTCCAATCTCCTTGAAAATATTGATGAGGATTTTGGCGAAATATGAACCTGAACTCTTAGTCCATCGTATTTGTATTCTACTGCAGCTTTACCATCCAATTTTTTAAGAATCTCAGCTGGATCCGATAGACGTTCTGCAAGCATAGGGCGAATCGGCCGACCAACCTCAACCTTTAATTTTTTTATTCCTTCCATTCCAGATGTTACAGCTATCTTTGCGATAAGACCAAGATCGGAGGATAGGTTATATGCACGCTCTAATTGATCCTTATTTTTCACATCTCCAGTAAATGCAATAGCAAGGGCTTCGAGGATAGTCATATCCGCGACTCCCAATCTCAATTTCCCTAATGCCATTCTGATAATGTATTTCGTCTCTCTAGGGGAGGCGTCATTCAATAGACTTGATAGCAATCTTAGTTTGAAATCAATTGATCCTGAACCTTTTGATTTGGCTATTTTATCGAATATATGATAGACATCTCTAACATTGAGTGTTCTACTCATCAATGTCTGTTGGGATTTTCTTCCAAGTAAGGTAGTCGCAACCTCACCTAGATCTCCTTTTTTTCTATAAGCAGTGTCGATAGTTTTCTCATTTTTACTAGAAGAAAGAGCTATTGATCTAACGATTAATTTCTCTGCTAGGCCAATCTCTATTCCCATGTAGTCGGGATAGAGTTTTCCTTGGGTTAGGTAAGTTACTTCGGATATGATATTGTTAGGTGTTTTTTTGAATAAGTTTGCAAGTAGATCTCGCATTTCAAGACGTTTGGGTGTTGCCTCTATTTTTTCATAGGTATCGACAACCAAAGAATATTTCATAATTCAATTCACATGTCAGAAATTGCCTATGATTACATAACATTATCTAGTAAAAGTTCTTACGAATAAACTCTTCAAGCTTTCTTTTAGATGTTACTTCTTAATTTATTGGATGACTCCTTTAGCAATATTTCAATAGCTAACGCTAGAGCCATAAATGTTAATGGGCGTTTGATGAAATTTTGATTCAATTCGTGCGCTATTCTGTGTGAATTCGGAAGATATCCATGTCAAGACCTATCTGTGTCAGGAATTCTTCGGCTGAATGTTCAATATCTTTTGACTGCGTTATGTATCTGCCTACTATCAAGATATCTGCTCCTGCCTTAAGTGCGTTCGTGACATTGCTGGGTTCTATTCCTCCTGCGACCGCTACAAGAAGTTTAGCATCTTTGAATTTTGTTTTGATCTCCTTTATCAGATCCCATCTGGTCTTTGTTCCTCGTTCTGCATCTATTCCTCTATGGAGAATTACAACGTCAGGAAGTTCTTTTAATGATTCTAGAACTTTTACTGGCGAAGAAACATCCATCATATCGACATAAGCATAGATTCCAAGTCTTTTCGCTTCATATATGAATCTATCAAGAGTTTGTAATGAAGCAAGTCCAGAAGCTACTACGGCATCAGCAGTCTCGTCAAAAGCTAGATCAACTTCGACCTGGCCTACATCTAGAGTTTTAAGGTCAGCTACTATGAAGACATTCTTCGCGATATCTCTAAGCTCTTGGATTACACTTGTACCATACTTTTTAATTAGAGGTGTCCCCGCTTCAAATATTACCCTGTCACTTTTTGGAACCTCAGCGATTATCCTCTTTGTCCGTTCGAGGTCGGGTATATCGAGAGCGATTTGTAGGTAGGGAGGCATCCAAAGTCTTGGTATTCTGAATCCCATAATTGGATGTGTTGCTCTGTCTTTATCAAACATTATCTTTTCTAAACTTGGATATTTAGTTAAGGCCCTTTTTATTGCTAGTTTTGTTGCACCATAATTGTATTGATAGATTTTTCTATAATCTTTGGCATCTGGATGTACGAATACACTGCATAGAATAACCCAATCATCAAGAACGTCTTTCGGTATTACACCTTCCTCAACAGCATCAACAACGGCCTTGCCTACTCCTGCCTGAGCCGGACCAAAAATCTTGGCAGCGTCAGAAATGTCTTGAACAGTTACTTTGGGAATAACTAAAGTGTATGGCTTTGTCGCTAGATTAGGCCTCACTACAGCCAGTAATGGAGTGTGCCCGGCAGAATAGTTACCGAGATTATTTGCAAAAGCTTGACCTACTGGCCCATCCTTTGTTCCTATTACAAGATCAACGTGAGCGATCTCAGGTTCCTTTCCAACCAATGCTTCGCCAATAAGATACATATGAACATCCATCCAGATTGTTTTCCCTATTCTAAACTAATTACTTAATGAATAAATGCGTTTTCCAAGCAGAAATCTCTAGATAATAAACCCGACGATATTCGATTAACTTAACGTATAATAAGTGAGTATACGTATTATTGTACATTGAAACGTTCAGCATGCACCATTGCGCAACCGTTTCCAGTGGTATATGTATTCTTGAGCATAACCTGCATACTTGCCAAAGTGTTGTCGACCGAAATCGCTGAGTAACGTGTATTCTTTAGGAGTCAAATTTTGTTTTCTTTTTATCTTATTGATTAGTTTTGAATTAAACTGTTGACCATAGAGCTCGATAAGCGCTCTAGCAATCCAGACATCAACAGGAAATGATTCTAGTTTATCTAGCGAGAAAAGCAAGACACAATCAGCAACCTTGTTACCAATTCCATGACCAATAGACATTAACTTTACCTTGGCTTCCGGATATGACATTTTCTTTACTTTATCAAAGTCCAATTCTTTCGAGCAAACAATTTTGGCAATTTCCCTTATTTCATTGGCTTGGATCTTGCCGAATCTGAATCTGCATCGAGATAGCTCCTTTAATTTGGATTTTGAAATTATTTCAGGGGATGGAAAGCAATAATCCGTATAATTGTCCCAACTCACTTTTTCACCTAGATTTTTTGAAAGATCAAAGAGCATTCTGTTTATCATCACAATTTTACAGTTTCTCGAACATATATAGGAAATTAGACATTCCCACGGATCCTGTCTTAAAAGTCGTAACCCCTTTATTGACGAAGAGATTTCCTTGAATTCTTTATTACGATTTAGTTGCTTCATGATTATGTCAAAGCGATCATCAAATCTAAAAAATTCTTTAACTCGAGATTTATGAATCGGCTTTGATGATTGCACATTCAAATAATTATTTTCGACTCGTAATTTCAATAATACATCGTCAATCATACCGATCCAAAAATTATCGAATTTGCGCCATCTGAATACTTGACCACAAGAGAAGGTCAAATCTAAATCTAAACAATTGAGATCATCAAGTTTAATTTTCAAAATAATCCTAACCTAATTCGCCAAATTTTTTAAGATTAGTTTGAAAATTGTCAAGCTTTTGAGATGGAGATCAAATTCCGCAAGAAAACTCCTTAATGCCAGGACAGGAACTATAGGAACTTTCCGAATCATTCTATTTTTCGGGTTACCCAAAGTTATGATTATTGGGATAAACAGGATTTCGGATTCATCTTTAACATTAAAACGATTCTTACAGATTTGAGTGTCTTTAACAAGCGTTTTTGTTCTTTCGACTTGTTTTTTTACAGCTTGGATTAGTTGTCCAGATGACATACCTCTACTCCAATGTTTACAATCTACACAAATGATAATACGATCTCTCTGACCTACAAGATCAATTTCAAATCTCCTTGCTGCGTGTCGGAAAACAAATCTACTTAATACTTTGAAATTATTTGCACGAAATACTTCTGCCGTGATATCTTCAAATTCTCGAAATCCTAATTTTCGACATATCCTTTCCCAATCCATTCCATTATTTACGGCTTCCACGGCTAATTGTAATCGATTATCACGATTTACTATTATAGTCTCATTCTTTGAGAGAAGTAATCCCTGAATTGAAAGTCCGTTAATTATATCAGCCGCCATTTGCACTGAAAATCTAGCTTTACTCGCCAAATCCCTGACAGATATCTTTTCATCATTACATGTGTTCTCAAGTAATTTCAAAATCAATTTCCCCTTCTCATTATTTCTTAAAAAATATTCTCGGGGGTTACCAGAGAACAAGATAATCAGCTACTCAGCTTGGAGGCGTAACAAAACATAAAATTAGAATCAATAAGATTACAAGGTAAAATGCTTTACGATATTTTGAGAGCTGAGAAATATTTTCAAGTGGTTCTCCTGCTTCTGGCATTCTTCTGCTGGCAGTCATTAAGAATACAAGTAATAGAGCGAAGAACCAATACCCGCTGATAATTAAAATTCCCAGACCTACTATTGTAGCATATCTATGTCCTTTTAGTCCAAGAACAGCTCGGGAGATATGTCCTCCGTCAAGTTGCCATATAGGTAGAAGATTTAAAAATGTAATAAGACATCCGACCCAAGCTGCAAAAAGAATATTCGCAAGAACAAGAGTTGAACCTTGCGGTATGACTATTAGGTTGAGGGCTTCAACCAACCCTGAAAGTATTTCGAATAAATATGGAGAATTTGGCCAAACTAGAGTACCTATGAGGTTCTGTTCTTGAAGTATCTGAGCTTTTTCATCAGGTATTACCACGCCTAATGCAACACTAATGAGTGTTACAAGAATGGTTATACTGAACCCTGCTATTGGACCAGAGACGCCTATGTCAAATAACTCATCTTTGTTTGTTGGCGGATCCTTTAGTGATATTAATGCTCCGAATGTTCCAAAGGGAGGAAAACCAGGTATGAAATATGGTTTTGATGCCATCAATCCATGTCGATTACAAGCAATCTTATGTCCTAATTCATGTATTCCAATTATCCCAGCAAGGCATACAGCGTATATTGCTGCTTGTAAGAACGGATTTGCCTTAGGCATTAATATCTCGCTCCAGAGGGGATTTTCAGTCCAAAGAACATAACCAGCTAAATATATGGTAGCCATTGTTGCCACAAAAAGAATTAGACCTAATCCTTTCCTCCCGGCCTTTTGAGGTGGCTTATTGAATATTTTCACAACATATGTAGATTCATTTTTTCTCATGATAGGGAGAAGTCCAATAGAATTAAACTGAACTGTAAGTGATTTGAACTTATTTTTTATTGGTTCAGGATTTATTGTAAAAGTAGGAATACCAGATAAATCCAAAAAACCATCTATGACTTCGAAGTATTTCTCCAAAAACCCTCTCAAATCTGCTAGGGAATATTCTGCCCCATACCCTAATTTCTTCTGTGGAGCATCACTCAAACGACATTCCCCTTTGAACGTGATAGCGGTAACGGTGAGAGTTTTATAATTTAAGTCTAGCTACCTTTTAGATTCTATAGCGCGCGCTTTGCAAATGCTTATATTGTTGAATTTCAAACTCACCGACGATAATCAAATGAACCTGACTTCCGAGGTTTCACTTAGAAGATTTACAACAATGGATCTCGAAAACGTTATGGAGATTAACAGAACCTGTCTCCCGGAGAATTATAACTCATATTTCTTTATGGAAATCTTCAAAAATTGCCCGGACGCATTTATTGTAGCTGAAGCTAACAGTACAATAATAGGGTATATCATGTGTAGACTAGAAAGTGGCTTCTCTGATTTTTCTCGTATTAAACCTGTTAGAAAAGGTCATGTAGTTTCTATTGCAATTATTCCAAATTATAGAAGAACAGGAATTGCTAGAACACTAATGCTGTCAGCAATGTCATCACTAACCAGTTACGGTTCTTCAGAAGCATTTTGCGAGGTACGAGTCACTAATGAACCTGCGTTACAGCTCTACAAAAAATTGGGATTTAGTATTAGAAAAAGAATCTCACGCTACTATTATGATGGCGAAGACGCCTTTGTAATGGCACGTCCACTTTTATCTTAATAAAAAAAATAGGTAAAAAGTCTGGCATCATTACCAATTATCATATGGGACTAATAACTTTAATGGAATATTTTGGCTTGTCCCATCAGGTAAACTTCTCCTAATGCTAATTGGCAATACCTTCTCTCTTAGTTCCATAAGAGCAATCGATATAGGTGATGTCTCTTTGATATCGACATCTAGGAGTACGGGTGCCCCCATAGAAATCTGCATTGCTCTTGCACCTACTATTCTAGCCCTTTCGAATCTGGTAAGTTTCAAGGGACCAATTATGACGTGAGTCTTGCTTGCCTGTTTCTTTTTCTTAACTTTCGTCTTCACCAGCACCCTCTTCTGGTGGTGTTGGAGGTGTAGGTCCACCCTCACTCTTACCCACCGCTATCATTTCATCAATTTTTAAAATCATAGTAGCCGCTTCTGTTGATGAAGCAATTGCTTGCCGTTTTACTGCCATAGGCTCATATACTCCTATCTGTGAAATGTCTCTGACTTTTCCTTTTAATGAATCAATCCCGGCCCAGATCTGACCTTTATCATGTTTGGACCTTAAATCAACTAAAATATCAACTGGATCCAATCCAGCATTTTCAGCTAAAGCCATAGGTATAGATTCCAGAGCATCAGAAAACGAGAAGATAGCAAGCTGATTTCTACCAGAAATTTTTCTAGCGTACTCTCGAAGTCTTTTGGCAACTTCTGCTTCCGGGGACCCTCCTCCTGCGACTATCTTGGGCTCCTGTACAACATCTCTGACAACACATATTGAATCATGTATCGCTCTCTCCGCTTCATTTATGATTCTTTCTGTTCCTCCTCGGATAAACATAGTTACTGCTTTGGGATTCTTACATCCTTCAATGAAAATCATCTTGTCGTCTCCAATTTTTCGCTCTTCAACCAGCTTTGAATGACCTAGATCTGTCGATTCCAAATGGTTTACTTCAGTGATTACTTTTCCTCCAGTCGCTTTCGCAAGATGTTCCATATCTGATGTCTTAACTCTTCTTATAGCCAATATTCCTCGTTTTGACATGAAGTGTTGGGCCATATCATCAATCCCTCTTTGACACATCAACACATTTGCCCCAACTTCATGAAGTCTATTTACCATCTGTTCGAGGATATTTTCCTCTTTCTTGATAAACGACTCAAGTTGGTCTGGAGATGCGATAGATAATTTTGAGTCAAATTCAGTTTTCTCAATTTCGAGAGGTTTTATGATAAGGGCGATTTGTGCATTATCTATATGTTTTGGCATTCTCGTATGAACAACTTCTTTATCAATAACCAATCCTTTTATCAATCGAGTATCAGATACGCTGCCTCCAGCTTTTTTTTCAATTTTCACATCTTCGACATCAACAACATATTTGCCGGACTTCATCTCAGCTACTGCAAGAACAGCGTCCACAACAAGATTTGCCAGTAATTTTCTTTGCTCGCCGACTAATTTAGTCGCTAAAGCTACCTCCGCTATTTTCCTAAGCATAATTTTATCATTTGACTGAATCTTAATGGCGATTTTATCGAGATATTTAGTCGCCATATCAAAAGCTGTTGAAAAACCTTCAATAATAACGTTAGGATGTACGCCTTTTTCCATTAGGTTTTGAGCTTTTCCAAGTAATTCACTAGCCAATACCACAGCTGTTGTCGTACCATCGCCAACTTCTTGATCTTGTGTCTTGGCGACTTCAACCATCATTTTAGCTGCAGGATGTTCGATTTCCATTTCTTTTAGTATAGTCGCCCCATCATTAGTGATCGTTACGTCTCCAAAAGAGTCCACTATCATTTTATCCATACCTTTTGGCCCCAGCGAACTTCTAACAAGTTCACCTAGAACACGTGCCGCTGAGACATTTGCACGTTGAGCATTTTTACCTTCGGTTCTTGTGGCACTCTCTTTCAAAACCAATATCGGTTGACCAGAAAGTTGTGGAGCAGACATCATTATATTCCTCAATAAAATGGCTAAACAACAGCTATTTCACAATATAATAAATATTACGTTACAAAATGCTCCAAAATTTTCCGCTCACTCTTTAAGGTATTGAAGACTTATTAAAAAAAATGAGAAACTCTTACGACAATAATAGAATTTCCTCCTTAATGCAAAAGATTTTTTGATAATCAAAAATTTAGATGTTAGGAAACCTTAAGATTATCAATTACAGATCCTTGAGGTGTCTATCTTTGGAAGTATAAATATGCGTAGTCTTTTGAGGATAAATCAACCTTGTATTGGAAAGGAAGAAATTGAAGCTGTAACCGAAGTCCTCAAAGATGGTCTGCTAACAGATAAAAGTGGTGCAGGACCTCAAGTTCTGCAATTTGAGAAAGCATTTTCAAAATATACTGGCGCGAAATATGCAATAGCAGTTAACAGTGGAACAGCTGCTTTGCACGCATCATTAATGGCCTCAAACATAGGGCAAGGTGATGAAGTTCTTGTTCCGTCTTTTACTTTTGCAGCTACTGCTGGCGCTGTTTTATTAGTCGGCGCCAAACCAATTTTCATAGACATTGATCCGAAAACATATTGCATGAGAGTTGATTTGATTGAAAGTAAGATTTCCAACAGTACCAACGCAATTATACCTGTTCATCTTTATGGATTACCCGCAGATATGAGCGCCATAATAAAGATTGCAAGACAAAATGGATTAACCGTAATAGAAGATGCGGCTCAAGCTTTAGGGGCCGAATACCAAGATAAGAAAATTGGAAACATAGGGGACGCATCATGCTTCAGTTTTTACGGTGTAAAAAACATAACAACTGGAGAAGGTGGAATGATAACTACAAATGACCCAGAATTAGCTGAAAAAATCAGACATGTTAGAGTACATGGAGAAGAAAGACCTTATTGGGTATCAACATTAGGGCACAATTATAGAATGTCCGAGATTGCTGCTTCAATCGGTAACGTACAACTAAAAAAACTTCCAACATTTTTAGAAAGGAGACGAAAAAATGCTGACCATCTTACAAAGAAGCTTCAAGACATCAAAAAACTTGATCTGACAGTCGAACCTAAAGGCAGTAAACATGCTTGGCACCTTTATACAGTCAGAATGAGAGGCGCGAATGCAGGTAAACGAAATAGAGTTGTCAATAAACTACGTTCGAAGAACATAGGCGCCACCGTATATTATGAAACCCCAGTTCACCTACTTCCACTTTATCGAAAATATGCATCACAGAAAACTGATTTGCAAGAAACAGAAAAAGCTTCAAGACAAGTTTTCTCACTTCCAATACATCCAATGGTCAAACAAGATCATATTGAGGAGATTGCCAAGAACCTAGAACGAATCTTAACTAAAAATTAGATATGAATTTTGGATACCACTATTTGTATACAATTGATAATCGGCGATATATTTTGAATGAAAGCATATCCCGCATAGAAGTTCAGTTTACTGTAGAAGATGTTGGAAACGCAAAAGGTGAATTAATTAGATTTTTAGCACCGAGAACGATTGATGCTTTACTGCGCTCCATGCCACTGAATGGGATAACAGCCCTAAACCAAGACATGGTCTATTTTAAAACACCAATAAATATTGGCGTTGAAAAACCTAAAACTCAAGTTGATCCTGGAACTGTCACATTTTGGCCAATGGGATCAGCTGTATGCATTTTTCTAAAAGCGACACAACCATATAGTCCCATGAATGTCATCGGAAAAATTAAGGATAATTTACAGATATTTCAGAAAATCAATTCTAGTAAAAGGATTAAACTTGAAAAGGTATAGCGCGCAAAAGATAATATTTAGGCAGCCGCTGGAGCCTCATATATCTTAACTCGACTATTTCCTCCGACCGATTTGATTAGCTGTTTTTTCTCTAATTCATCAAGTAAGTCTTTCGCTAGACTGATCCTTAAATTTAATTGTGAGGCAACAGCATATGGAGTTATTGCGCCCATTTTGGAAAGATCAGAGATTAATTTTTCATTATTTATATCAGGCATCCTCATGCTCTTTTCTTTCTTTTCAAAATCAAGTTTTCCCTTTCCTTTGGCTTTTTTCTGCGGTTTCTGATCTTGGTCTGTTCTCTCGTTCATTTCCATTTTGGACATACTTTTCTTTTTAGCTCCACCCATACTGCTCACTGGTTTGAAACAAAATCCCGCATGATAAAAGCTTTTTGTCGACAATAATGAGTAAATCATGGCATTATTGTTTCTTAGTTCATCTTATCTACATTGAAAAAAATCTAATACGTTTCAATTTATCTTTCTCGTTTTCCTATAATGAATTCTTCAACCCAGTCTTTAGCAACACTAGCTGGCAGTTGCGTGGGCGGATGTTTAAATGCAAATGAAGATATGCTTGTTAAAGTACCTGCTATTTTCCGATCTAAGGCAATTTTAACAGCTCTAATCGCATCTATAATTACTCCCCCACTATTGGGAGCATCCCATATGTCAAGTTTAGCTTCTATACTTGCGGGGGTATCACCAAAATATTTTCCTTTAATTCTAATATAGCAGATTTTTTTATTATCAAGAAAATCAACATAATCGCTTGGACCAATTCTTAATGGAACATCATATGGAATCATGGCTCGAACAGCACTTGTTTTGCTTATTCTTTTTGATCGAAGTCTTTCCTGTTCCAACATATTCAAAAAGTCTGTGTCTCCACCTATATTTAACTGATAACTCTCATCAATATTGACTCCTCTATCAACAAGTAATTTCGCCAATGTTTTGTGGAGTACTGTAGCGCCTATTTGACTCATCACATCGTCTCCAGCGACAGGTAAACCGGCAGATCTAAATTTGTTTTGCCAAGCATCATCTGATGCGATAAAAACAGGTATACAATTAATGAAAGCACACCCCGCTTTTAACGCCTGTTCAGCATACCATTTTGAAGCTTCCTCGCTACCTACCGGAAGATAATTAATAAGTATGTCAGCTTCCGCTTCATTTAGGACGTTAACAACATCGGACTCAACCGAATTCTTATCAACCTTCACAACTGGTTTAAGATATTTACCCAGACCATCCATTATAGGACCACGTTTTACAGTGACCCCCATATTGGGTACTTTTGAAAAATTTCTAGTGTTATTAGGTTTAACTTTTATTGCTTCACTTAGATCTTTTCCAACTTTTCTTGCATCAATATCAAATGCAGCTACAAATTTTATGTCACCTGGATGATATCCACCAAAATTAACGTGTAATAAACCTGGAATTTTCTCTTCTGATGATACTTCTTTATAGAAATTTACTCCCTGGATAAGCGCAGATGCACAGTTACCTATGCCTGCAATTGCTACATTGATCTTTGGCAAGCTTTCACCCACTATTTTTCTGAAATGCTACTCTGGAAGTCTAAAAAACCTTGCTGAACTCAATAATTAGTATTAAAAATCATATTTAGCCAGTTTATTCTATTACTGAGTTTACCTCATCTTTAATTTTTTTTGCAGATTTTTCAGGTTCTGATGATGAAAATATGCCCCGTCCCACAATCAAATAATCAGCTCCTGCCTTGATAGCATCCTTGGGAGAGCCTCCTTGAGCTATCACTCCTGGCGCAAAAATTGGAACATTCTCACCCAATATCTTTTTTACCTCAAAGATAATATTCGGATGTGTTGCACCTACTACAGCTCCATCGGCTTTCCATGCCAAAGCATTTTTTGCAAAACAAATAAATTGCGGGTTTTTTTTAGTGGAATCCGGATCCATTACGATTCTACCGTATCCTTGACTTGCTCCTTTATGACTCATAGACACCAATAGAATTACTCCCTTGTTTCGTTTTGATGCTTCTTGGAATACAATGTCTAAACCACCATCCCAACCTACAAATGGTGAAGCAATAATAGCATCAAATCCTGCATCAAAATATTGGGTGATAATACTGTAGTTTGTATGAGCAACGTCATTGACCTTGGCATCCATAATCGTAACTAATTTATTTTCGTGTGCTTGTCTGATAAGATCTCGAATTTTCTCATTAAGCGATAATTTTAAAATCAGAGGTCTACCAAATTTCACTCCACAAATATGTGGCGAAACTGAATCGATTATTTCTACACATTTTTCTAGTAAAACGCGAGGATCTTTTTCTTCAATGTCTAAGGCCAGAACAATATTGCTTCCTAAATTCTCTGAGGTTTTCTTTATTGAATCTTTGAATCTTTGCAATAACCCATCGACTTCTATCAGAATTATACTCAACGTCTACTGGAAAATTTTTCGAATAATTTTGCTGCTTCATCAAGCGGGATAGAATCCGGAGGCATCTTAAATGCATATGAACATATTTCTTTTGGCCCGCCTAGAATTTTTTTATCTTTAGCAAGTTTTACCGCTCTTATCACATCCACTAGTACAGAGGCACAAGATGGGCCTTCTATAAAATTTAAGGTCATATCAAGAGTAAACTGGGAGTTTCCCAAGTAATTTCCTTTTATCCAAAAATGACTAGTTCTCTGATTGCCCATGAATTCAACGTAATCAGATGACCCTGCGACTAATGGGAATTCGTAAGGTACAGATGAACCTACAGCAGTAAGTTTTGATTTCCTTTTTGAACTATACCTATCCTTTTCCAGCGCACTAAAGGATTCCATCCCCCCACCAACATCTAATTGATAACTTTCGTCGATCTTTACCCCCCTTCTAGACAAGGTGTTTAGAATAGCTTCATGTAGAACAGTTGAACCTATTTGATCCTTAATATCATCACCAACCAGTTGGAGTTTAGCTCTTCGATATTTTTTCTGCCATACTTTATCTGACGCAAGTCTGGAAGGAGTAGCGTTAATAAACGAGCATTTTGCTGATAGAGCTTCTTTCGCATAATATTTTGTTGCGTTATTTGCTCCACTCGGTAAGAGATTTATTAGAATATCAACTTCTTTTTTTTCTAATAACCGTTTAACATCAACCGACTTAGTTTGGGCTTCTTGTATCTTTTCTTTTGCATACCTACCCAATCCGTCAAGTAAAGGACCTTTCTCTACAGTCACTCCAGTTTCTGGAACATTACTGAACCTTGGGGTGTTGTTTGGTGATTGGAAAATTGCATTTGAAAGATCTTTTCCAACCTTATTGCCGTCTACATCTAAAGCAGCTACAAATCTTATGTCTTTTACAGAATATCGTCCAACTTTTTCTGTCATCAGTCCTTTGGGTAGTCTTTTCCTTGAACGTCCATAATAGTTAACTGCTTGAACTAAAGCTGAAGAGCAATTTCCTACCCCAACCAAAGCTAAATTTATCTTACTCATTTCAATAAAACCTCATCATCATTACAAAATTTTGAAATTATCGGAATAAGATTTCATCACACCATGAAAGGTAGAGGTTCAACCTCTATAACTTTTGCATAGAAATATTTTGCATCTGAAGTGTTGGATGTAAATTCCAATTTTTCACCTGCAGGTTTTGATGCATTATATCTTATGAACGGTTCTTTCAATGATTCAGAAAGTTTGAGATAAAAAAATACTGGTAGTGCATCAGACTCATAATAATGCTCGAATGGAATAACAGCTCCAAGATATTTATCAGCATCTTTCTTAAAATGCCAGAGTGGAAATGATATTGATTCCCTTATTGAAAGGGGAACTAAAGTACGAAGGAGAGATGTCAAATCCTTGACTTCCATCATCAATGGCTGGATGGGTTTTGAAAAGTCACCATTAAGAGCTCTGAGAAATAGTTCTGGAGTTTTTTTGAAGTCAATTATTGAGGCATATTTATATCTTGAATCATCGAACGTGTCGGCATAGAGAAATTCTTCTCCATTTTGTTTGTCACTTCGATAAGCGATAAATGGTTGGGTAGGCTTTTCATCGTATAGGCAGGCTAAAAGTGGCAGGTCTCCATTCCAATACATGTATGCTGTAAAAAAACAAAGGATAGACGTATCTTTGTATGGAAGATTCCAAATTAGTTGTGAACCTTCATTTAATGCGAGAACTAACCTGACAAAGTTTTTCATGTCAGCCACTTTCACAGGAACTGGAGGTTTATCTGGCGCCAATTGTTATACCGCTCTCCTTTGATATATTCCAAAGGAGACCCATCTCGATAATAAGAGGCTTTCTAAGTGTACTGAATTGACAACATAACTGAGATACAACCCTTAGAAATCATCCTAATTTGGAATGAACCTGATTACGATTGTCTTCATTCACGCTCTTGTCAATTTGGGGATGTTTTATTGCAGATACAAGTATAATTAAAATTGTTCCAGCCATAATTAGGACAAGCCCTAGGCTCCAAAACCCATCAGAAGTCCCAGTAACCGAATACTTAAAATTAACTGGGAAAGCTCCATCAATTTTTAACGCATATAATTTAATTGAATATTCAAACGGCCAGTCAGATGATAGAGGTATTACTACAACATAGAATTGTTCATTATTTCTTGCTAACCAATTAAGTTCAACATAGTCGTTACCTGATTCCTCGGCATATACTGAACCTTCTGGAGGAACCCATAAACCTAGCATTCTATCAAGAGTTGTTTGATTGACTATCATTAGTCTAACATTATCATTTTCATTTTTTAATGTAATTTCCACATCAAATTGAGTGTCATTTTCTAATTGAGCGGGATAATAATGAAATCTCTGTTCTTCTTGGAGAGTGTTATTTAGCTCTTCTATTCCAGTCAAATATACTGGTTTGAAAACAAGAAAATATTGATCCCCATTATCAAAATAATAACTTAAAGTATCATTTTGTCCAACTTTTCGTATAAAAACTTCAACCAAGGTATTCTCACCAGTCTTAAATTTTTCAAAGGAATATTTGTCCATCAACATCGATTCAATCTTACCATTCTTCTGAACACATTCAAAAGACACTATAAGATTAGTATTATCGGGAATATTCAAATCCTGATATGCAAGTTCACGCCTTGGAGATAGAACTTCTTCTGTTTCTGGAATTGTATAACTTGATTTTGCCAGTACCAACATCCAGTATGCGCCAAAAATAATACTAAAAATTCCTATCAAAAGCAATATTCTTCTATAATTGATAAATTTCATTAACTCCCCTTCCGCCAGTTTTCAAATTGGCTACTATTAGCTGTTACGTGTGTTCCAATTTGAAAGTTCATTTGGGGCCCCTATATGTGAAAACTATCTAGTTACCAAGCGAGTTTTAACATAAAAGAGATAGATCGGTTAATCAAGTAAGCGTTTTATTCAAATTCATCTTCTCATAGTTTAGATAGCTTTAATCAATCGTCACAAAAAACTGTAATTCGTAGTCTGAGGCTTTAATCATTGTCCAAAAATAAAAAATACGAATCAAAAAAACTAATTGTAACACTGAAAAAAAACGAAATACTCCTTGACAGTCTAAGGAAACGTGGTATCAAATTACTTTCTATGTGTGGCGGACATGGCATATGTGGCAAGTGTATTGTAAAAATTTACAGTTCAGAAAAGTTTACACCAACTACAACTGAAAAGAAGCTACTATCAAAATCGGATCTTGCCTCAGGTTACCGTTTAGCATGTTTAGTCAAAGCACCAAAACCGACACGATTAAAAATTGAGATACCACCAGAAAGTGAAGAAACACAACAGAGACTAATCGTTTCAGGATTCATGCCAAAAATCCCTATACAGCCAACCATCAAAAAAGTCTATCTTGAAATTAAACCCCCAACTCTTAATGATCCTAAATCTGATCTAGAACGATTGACATCAACCCTTGAAAAAAATAGTCAAATTAGAATCACAGACATCAATTACAATTCGCTAAAAGAATTAGCCACTGTACTCAGAAAAGATAACTGGAAAGTCACTGTATCCATTTTTAAAAATCGAGAAATAATCAAAATAGAATCAGGAGACACATCAAAATCATGCTATGGCTTCTCTGTAGATATAGGTACAACTAAACTAGCTGGATATCTTATCAATCTATTAAATGGACAAACTGTATCAACTGTTTCTAGTCTTAATCCTCAGTCAAAATTTGGAGAAGACATAATTGCTCGCATTACTTTTACCATGAAAGACATCGAATCAATGAATGAGATCAATAGATGCATTATTGAAGGTATTAATAGTCTAATTAAAGAAGCATGCCACAATGCCGGAATTTCGAGTGCTGAAATTCTCGATGTATCAGTTGCTGGAAATACTGCAATGCATCACATTTTCCTTGGCATATCTCCTCGCTATCTTTCTCTAGCCCCTTATCCACCAGTACTTAGTAGAGGTCTTGAAGTTAGAGCGCAAGACTTGGGATTGAACACTAACATTGGATCGAGAGTTTATCTTTTACCAGTAGTAGCCGGTTTTGTTGGTGGGGATGCTGTAGCAGATGTTATCGCAACAGGTATTCATTCAGCAAATGATCTTTCTATGTTAATTGATATTGGGACAAATGCAGAGATAGTCCTTGGGACCAAAAAAAATCTAGTTTCTTGTTCATGTGCCTCAGGTCCTGCTTTTGAAGGATCACATATTCGACATGGAATGCGCGCTTCAGAAGGAGCTATAGAGAGAATATGGATAGACCCTCGTAGTTTTGATGTATCATTCAAGGTAATTGGAAACACCAAACCTGTTGGAATTTGTGGATCGGCCGTAGTTGAAGGAATAGCAGAAATGCTCAGAACAGGAATAATTGATTCAAGAGGTCGAATGAATCATAATAACAAATCAATCAGAAAGAAAAATGATTCTTTAGAATTTCTAGTAGCAAGTAAATCTGATTCTGGTATTAATGATGACATTGTAATTACTCAATCTGATATTAGAGAGATACAACTCGCCAAAGCTGCAGTATATACAGGAATATCAATCTTAATGAAACATATGCAAGTCAAACTGAAAGAAATCAAGAAATTCTATTTAGCCGGAGCCTTTGGCACATATATCGATCCAACAAGTGCAATAGACTTAGGAATGTTCCCTGAGATTCCACTTGAACGTATACAATTCGTTGGCAACACAGCAGGATCGGGTGCAAGAATGACGCTAATATCCAACCCAACAAGGAAACTTGTTGAAAAAATAATCAAAAAAATAGACTATATCGAATTAGGAGCAAATTCCAATTTCCAAAAAGAATTCATCTCTTCGATGGATTTACCCAATGCGAATAAGAAGCTATTTCCAACCATCATGAAAACAATCAATAGAAATCTACTTTTACGAGAGTAAGATAAAAACACGTAAAAAATTCACATTATCAACATATTTATAATAGATATAAAGGGGGCAGTAACATTTCTTGACATCAATTTTAAAAAGAAAATTTTTTCAGAGGGACCCCAAAAATGTCGCCTTAGAACTGCTAGGTACAAAATTAGTCAGAAAATTTGGTTTACAGAAATTTGAAGGCATGATAGTAGAGACAGAAGCTTATTATGGAGATAAGGACCCAGCATCTCGAGCATACAACGGTTTGAAGTCGTATAACAAGTCTATGTGGAGCTCCCCTGGAAGATTATTCATCTATAACGTTCACAAATACTGGATGTTCAATATCGTAGCACATTTTCCTAATGAAGTAGGTGCTGTTTTAATTAGAGCTGTTGAACCACTTAATGAAATAGAATACATGAAGAGGAATAGGCAGACTGAAGATATCTTTCAATTAACTAATGGGCCAGGGAAATTGACGGTGGCATTTAAGATCGATAAGAGCCTAAATGATATGGATATTACTTCTGAAAAGAGCCAGATTCACCTTGTAAAGCATAAGACAGATTTTAAAGTTACAAGTTCTAAAAGAATTGGAGTCAAAAAAGACCTAAAACAAAATATGCGTTTCTTCATAGACAATAACAAATTTGTATCAAAATAAAATAAATTATCTACACTGATAGAGAATTATCTAAAGAGATCTATTTCTCTAGGTCTAATTAAATCCTTGACAGATCCTCTGCCAGGAGCATAATCAACGCCTCTCAATATTGCAACTGGAACTCTTTCAGACTTTTTCATTACAAGTTCAGCAGCTGAAGCCAGCTCATCTGCAATAGCAATTAAAGTATATCTCAATTTTCTATCAAACATATCTTTACCACCACGATAATCGATAAGGGGTTTCATCCCAGCTATACCTATAGCCATGTTTACTTGACCAATTCTCCAAGGTCTACCAAAAGTATCCGATATGATTATCGCTACATTTACTCCTGCTAAACTTTTTATTTTATTTCTTATCGTTTTTGCTGAACGATCAGGATCTTTAGGCAGCAAACAGACTGTGGATTCATCTTTTAAATTCGATTTATCCACTCCTGAGTTTGCACAGATAAATCCATGGCGTGTTTCGGTGATTAGATGGTGTCCCTGCATTCGCAAAATATTCTTAGTTTGACTTAATATTGCTTCAACATGTGGTGGTTCCTTTCTAGATTTTTTTGCTATTCTCTTAGCAAACGTAGAAGCTTTGATGTCACTAAAATTAAAAACTCTTCCTTCGGATTTTGAAACAATTTTATGTGCTATGACAATTATATCATTTTCAAGTAACTTTATTTTTTGTTTTTTACATGTAACAAAAATTAATTTACCTAGATCATCACCTTCTTTAATTGAAGGAATATCCTTTAGACCTAAAATCATGATACTATTTTTCAATTATCACACCAAATTCGTCCTCCGATAACCTGAGTATATGTAATAGATTAGTAAAACACTAGTAATTTGGCATATTACAGTAATGATCCAATAAATGAGGTATTCTTTATTTCTTTTAAAATGACTGTGTTACTTTTTTCCACGTCCTTTTGCAACAATTGCGATAATTACAATCAAGAGTATTATTATAATAATAAGGTAAAACTGCTCATTCAAGATTTTCGTAATAGAATCCGTAACTGATGATTGTTCTTGTGTTGAAGTTGGACTAGGACTTAAAGTTGAAACTTCATTAATCTTTAAAATGATTTTTGCTGTTTTTGTTTTACCTCCTCCTGAAGCATATATGGTCAAATCATAATTACCTTCTGGGGCTGATTGACCAGCGTTCACCGTCAATGTTGATGTGTAATCAGGAACACCGCTTGTTTTATCAAAAGTTGTTTGGACTTGAGAGGGCAAACCTGACACAGTTAGAGCAACAGTTTCATCAAAATTGTCTTGTTTGGAAATAGAGATGAGATAACTAGTTTCCTGTGGCGGATTAACTATCTGTGAAGTTGGAGCTATTGATAATTCAAAGTCCGCCTCTGGGGCACTTTGTACATTTAGATTGACAATTGTACTCTTAGATATCCCTCCACCAGAAGCTGTAATATTTAGCGAATATGTTCCAGGTGGAGTTTCTGAAGACGTTGTCACAGTTATATATGATGAAAAACCTGGACTCCCTTGAATCGGATTTATAGAAGTTGTTGCTGCAGGTGGCGCCCCATTTAAGGATAAAGTGGTAAGTACTGGAGTTCCACTTGCAAGATTTACGTTAGCATTATAGGTAACTGACTCTCCAGCCGTTATTGTTTTACTGTTAGGGGATACATTCAAAGTTATATCAAATTCTGGGACAGGTGCACCGATTACGAATTGATAGGTTACTTGATTATTTCCTAGGTCGATGTCATTATATTCAGAATTAGGATCAACTACCCAGATTGCTGTATGAAGCCCTGCTGAATATTGCCTTGGATCAGTTGATACCGCTAAGGGGGATGTCCCTGATAATGTGAGAGTTCCTCCACCAACTAAAGCTCCATCAACTGTACAAACTATACCGACTGGGTAAGGTCCTGGAGAGATAGTAGACAGAATTTGTAACCAAACATTCTGCTGCACAAAATCAGCAGTAGTTGGATTAGCAGGCATTATTGATGGATCGTAAACAATCCAATCTACACTTTTCTTTCCAGGAGATCCCGTAACGGTGAAAGCGGTTTGTTCAGACCCTGAGTCACCCCCTTTTACAGCATTGGCAGTTACGACGTACGTTCCACCTGCTGCACTATTCGAAAGATGATGGATATACTGATATTCCCCAACTATCCCACCAGTAGGAGGAGCAGGAAACCCAGCTATGCTTCCTCCTGGAGGCTCTATACTTACAAATACGTCAGCTCCATCAACTCCTAGAAGAACATCGATATTCAGTTGCGAAACCATGACAGTTATCGTAACATCTTCACCGGGATCATAAACCAGCTTGTTCGTTGTAACATCAACTATCAAGTCAGCAGCATATGTTGATGGGATGAATGTTCCAAGTATAGAAAATATTAGTACTATTACAAAGAAAAGTGAGAAATATTTGTTCAATTGAATTCTGTTCATGAAGCATCACTCCTAACAATCAAATATAAAATTACTCATTCTAAAGTTCTGTTTACTCTATTATGATTATTATTGTAAATTGAATGCTATCACAGCTAACTGGTTTCGATAATATTTTAGGTGTTAATAATAATCTATTATTAATTACAGTCTTTGGAGTAATTACAATTGACCCTCTCTGATAAAAAAATCGCTATATTAGCTGAAGATGGATATGAAGACCTTGAGCTTTGGTATCCTAAGATTAGATTAGAAGAAGAAGGCATAAAAACAGTAATTCTTGCCAAACAGAAAGAAACGGCCTTAAGCAAACATGGTTACAAGATCCGAGTTGATCAAGATATAACTAAATCTGATGTAGATGATTTTGATGGAGTGATAATTCCTGGTGGAGTTCAAGGTCCAGATAAACTTCGTAGGCATCAAGAGATTGTTGATTTTGTAAGAAATATGGGTTTGAAAGGAAAATTAGTTGCAGCTATTTGTCATGGCCCTTGGCTTCTAATATCAGCAGAATTAACAAAAGGAAAAGAGATGACCTGCTTCTTTTCAATAAAAGATGATTTGATTAATTCAGGTGCCATTTATCATGATAAAGCTGTTGTCATTGACGATAATCTTGTAACTTCCAGAAAGCCTGAAGATTTACCTGAATTTTGTAAAGCGATTTTAAAAAATCTACATAACCAATAAAATACTGATTTCACTATTTTTATTTAAAGAAAGATTCTAACTTGGTTGTACCAATTATCTCAGAGAAGCTTATCTCAAGAGCATCAAGAACTTGTTCAAATGTTGAATCAATATATTCAACATACTTGGACACATCAATCTGGTCAAGATTAGCAAGCTGAACAGGTTTTACTCCTGTATCTCCATGAACTTTGACAAATGATACTAGATCACCGGTTTTAATTTCTATTCCTTTGTTAACTAAAAGCTGAGCTGCCTTCACATGTTGAGGAGTAGTTTTGACATAAGCTTTTGGGGGTTTACCCATCATAACATTGAAGGCGAGATCTTCTATCGAATATTCCTGATTCTTGAGTTTTGAATAACAATTCTTTACTATTCCTCTCACAGTCGTTTTCGCTTGTTCAAAATCTTCTTCTGATTCTACTCGGCTAAGAACATCAACCATTTCATAGAAAGCATTTTTCAGAAAATTAGGAGTATGCCTCTTTTTTCCAGTTAGCCCTTTTATGTCAACTTTTCCATCAGGATATACTCCAAGATAATTCTTCTTTCTTAGACTAAGGGCGACATATCTATAGTGTTTATCGAGTTCAAGTTCCAGATGGACATCTTTTCGTGACCAATTCATCAGTTTGTCGAGAAGCTCTGGTTTAGAACTCTCAAGGAAGATTGAATCGGTATCACCATAGAACACTTTGATCCCAAGTTCACTTGCTTTGTTTATAGTATTTGTAATAACATATCTTCCGATAGCTGCAATTGTCTCTGCCACCGGTGGACAATACAAGGAAAAACTCTCAGCCCCAAACACACCATAACTTGCGTTAAGAATTACTTTTAGGGCATCTGAAACAACTTTATACCATTCTCTTTGTGAATTGCTTAGATTTTTGTCTTTACTTTTGGGCTTGTACCAATTTACTCTTAGATCTCTCAAAGATCCAATCAGGAGACTTTCTAACGCTATCTTCTTTTTACAAACCCAATGAGGAGTTTCGGGTATCTTATTTTCTTTACATTCAGTGTGAGGACAATTTACTGTCTCATAACCTAAATTCCAAATTTTAATGATAGACGGATATAGTGAAGCAAAATCAAGTACGGATACATCAAAATGAACTCCAGGTACCGGATTTACCACGATAGCACCTTTGTATTTTTTACCTTTAATTGTGGCTTCCGTTGCAGTTCCGCCTTTCTCTTCCATTATTTCATCTGGTCGAGGAATTAGGTAGCCGCGTTTTCTATGTTGCTTGTACATCATGCTCTTTATCCAAGCTGAAACGCCCTGCCGTGTTACGTCTTCTAGACCAACATAGGAAATTCTTGCTAAAACAGTAATCAGCTTCATCACAAGTTCGTCTTCAAATTCGGTTAACCTAAGTGTGATATCGGAATCTCGATAACAATAGGAAGCTAACTCAGTGAATGAAAGTTCAGAGACATGTGATTCTATTGGTTTCTTTGGCATGTTCACAAGTGAATTCCCAATTTCGTTGAGAGTTTTCTCACGATATTTTTGGCTGAAAGCGTATATCTGAATTGATCGGTTGAAGAAAAATTTGTAAAGGTCTATGTGAATACCTGACTTGATTGTAGCGAAATCTCTCCCTAGCTCTATAGGAATTTCTTCTTTTTTGAACCCAAGCTTCTGCGCACGATTACGTATATATTTGAGATCGAAATCGTCTCCGTTGAAAGTGATGATAAACGGATAATCCGTCAATAGCTTGAACGTTTCTCTTAACAGATCTTCCTCAGTTTCATAGAAGTGTATTTTTACTTCGTCAGGTATTGTTTCATTTCCTTTTTCGACACCTTCCCTTTTTAGAAGCAGTATCTTTCCTATACCATCAGATCCTTTTGCGCCAACACAGATTATTGGATCATCTGCTACATTTGCATCAGGCATCCTTGTGGCTATTGGAGAAAAAACTTCAATGTCGAAACCCAAACGTTTGAAATGAATAACTGGAGCTTCAAGCAATCTGATCCATTCAGTACTAAGAAGACGATATTCTTCTGATTCAATCCCCACTATATTCGCTAGATCATTAACAATATTTTGTGGAATTGAAGTTTTGATCTTGTGAAGTTTTCCATCTTTCATATCATAAGGCATTCCAGCTTCTAGATCTCGATCATATAGATAATTCTCAACATATTTGATGTCTGCTTCCCATGCTCGAATAATATCTCTAATTGTTCCTGAGGGCCGTCCACCAATTGACAGTGGATCCTTAGCCACCACCAAACTCATTGAGACTTCTTGATCTTTTAAGGCATTATATTTAGAAACCGTTTCAAAATGATCTAATCCTGAATGTTCAGCTAATGATGTATTTTCTTTCAATTGATCTATTGTTTGATCAGAAAGGCAGTATGGTTTATGATCAGTATCATCGTACCATGTTATGATTTTTTGTTCTTTGGCATCGTATAATTTTAGAAATGCTGATTTTTTCTCTCCATCATAACATGATGCTACTAAATAGTAAGATGGATCTTTATTCATTTGCTGACTAATCGAAGTGGATGATTTGGTCTGTACGGGTTGAGATTCTGGGAAATACGTGTCCAGACCTTTATTCAATAATGTTTCTCCGTCCAAAGGAATTTTATTATTTTAGTGTACGCTAACCTATAATTATGAATATGGACCTAGCTAGTTATTGATTATATAAATTAGTGAGCCTGAAGTTTTATGGTTTCGAAAGGTTTTCTCGCTGCAATTATAATCGTACTGATTATCGTGATTGGCGGAGGCTTCTACATAATGCAGCAACCTTCAATGCCAACTTAAGCCACATTACCAACACTTACATCACCTGCTGAAACACCGACAACTCCAAAGACTTCTACCTCAACGTCTAACCCTTCACTTACTAAGACTCATGAGGAAACACCAACAAGTTCTGCAGATGGTGAAACCTTGTATAGACAAAATTGTGCAGGACGTCATGGTTCTAAAGGAGTAGGAAGTATGGGCCCCGCTCTATCTGCAAAAAATGTGGATATGGATATAATAGAAAATTGGATAGCAGATGTAGGTATACCAATATTCAAAAAATATTAACTCCTGAAGAAATAACAAATATAATTGACTACCTAGAATCTTAGGACTTGATAAAAATTTAAACCATAATTGGTTAACACACACGAATAAAGAGATGAATGAAAAGAGAAAGTGGGAATTACTAGTTAAAATTGCTCAATAATTCAATCACGATCGCAGTAGAAGCGTTAAGCTGGATGGAGCTTGAAGGTCTAAGCGAAAGACAGGCATTTAACCGCTCCTATAGGCAGCTGAAGCTCAGCAATGAAAAAGCTTTAAGATTTGGTTTCAGTTTAATGACTGAAACTATAAGAAGACTCAATGTAATTGATTATATTGCTAACTGGTCTGTTTCTCCAAGGAACCTTGATGATTTTAAGCTTGGTGTAAAAAATTTTCTTCGAATTTATATCTATTGGGTTCATTTTAGAAAAACTGATTTCAAAGAAGCTCTCGAATTCATTAAGACAGGTCGACGAATTCTTGGTCGAGATGAACTATTTCCAATCGAGGAAGCTTTTGGGAAAGTGTTAGGTTTCGATCTTAAAAAGATGATTAGCGAGGAGTCTGAAAATCTTAGAATAAGTTTAGAAACGTTTCATCAAGAATGGTTTGTTGAATATTGTTTCAAACTTTTTGGAAGAGATGAAGCTATTCAACTTCTTAAGGCATATAATGAGCTCCCTTCGACTTGTGTTAAAATTAATTCTCTGAAATGTGAAACTGAGGACGGAATCAGAGAACTAGAGAAAAAAGGAGTAACCCTCGAGAAGATTCAAGATGTTGAAAATCTATGGAGAGTCATTAAGACGAGAAAGCCTCTCGTAACCCTCAAGAGCTATCGAGACGGACTATTTCAAATCCAAGATATAACAAGCCAAGTGGCATGTCTGGAAGTTGAAGCAAAGCCTGGGCAATTGATCTTTGATATCTGTGCAGCCCCTGGAATTAAAACCACCTCATTAATTCAATTTATGCAAGATACAGGCAAAATCATCTCAATAGATAGATCAGATAGTAGAATGAAATTGTGGAAGAAAGAGATTCAACGAGTCGGGGGGACAATAGCGGATCCAGTAATTGCTGATGCCCACGAAGATTTGCCTCTAGATACGAATTCAGATAGTATTTTACTTGATCCACCCTGTAGTGGTACGGGAATCTATGCCAGATCACCATCGATGAAATGGCATATTCGCCCTAGCAATATTAATAATCTTGCAAAATTACAATTTGAAATGTTGAAAGTTGCGTCTGAACATGTGAAAGAAAAAGGAATTATCGTATATGCAACTTGCAGCATCCTCAAAGAGGAAAATGAATTAGTAATTGAAAAATTCCTGAGAACTACTCCAAATTTCAAACTTGCCCCAATTAAGACACCTTTGGGCACACCTGGGTTCGGAGAACTTATTGAAACTAAAAGATTCTATCCTCATAAAGATCATTCTGCAGGATTCTTTCTAGCTCGAATCCAACGAATTGATTAAAATCTGAATTATTCTTTTTTAGGAGTTACTTCATGGTGATTGGATAAAATATTACCAGAATCTATAATAGAAGGCGTATAGTTAACATTGCAAAACTCTACAAGAATGGTAGTTTTTTAGGGAAGTGATTTTTAGAATGGGCAAAATAGAAGAATTTGACCTTCCAGAGGAATTGTATTATTTTGAGGAAGGAAGAAGTTGGGCAAAGATTGAGTCTGATGGTAGAGTCCGTGTTGGACTCTCCGATATCGCCGTTAAAATGGCCTCAGACATTATATTCATAAGATTGAAGCCAAAAAATGCCACAGTTGTTCAGGGTAAAGGCTTTGGGACAATGGAGAGCTCTAAATGGGTTGGACCACTCAAATCTCCAGTAGCCGGGACAATTGTAGAGTCTAACGATTCTCTAACAAAAAATCCTGCAACCATAGTGGAAGATCCTTATGGCGAAGGATGGGCAGTCATGATTCAACCTACAAACCTTGAGGAGGACCTTAAGAATCTACTTCATACCACTGATCAGTTGACTGCATGGGCTAAAAAAGAAAAAGAAAATCTTCAAAATGAATGATTTAAAATTATATATTCCAAAGTTACAATTTTGAAATTGCGTCCACTGGATGCTTGTTAATGAATAAAGAATACATTGATAGACTCACAACTATCGTCGGTTCAGAAAATATCTCTACAGAACCTCTAGAGTTGGAGATTTACTCACGCGATCCTACAATCGTTAGAGGTATGGCAGAAGCTGTAGTCTGGCCAACCGATTCTGAACAGATTAGTAAAATAATGATCTTTGCTAATGAAACAAAAGTCCCTATTTATCCAAGAGGAGCCGGAAGTAGTCTCAGTGGAGGCCCTGTTCCCACAAAACCGGGCATCGTATTATCACTTGAGAGAATGAACAAGATCTTAGAAATAGACGTAGATAACCTGCAATTCTTGGCTGAACCTGGCGTCAGTATCAGAGAAATAAATGATGCTCTCAAATCACATAACTTATTCATCCCACCTGATCCTGCCAGTGAGGTGGCATGCACTATTGGTGGGTGTGTCGCAAACAATGCTGGAGGCATACATGCAGTTAAATATGGCACTTTTGAGGATTGGGTATTATCATTAGAAGTTGTGCTTCCAACAGGAGAGATAATTAATACTGGATCAAAAACAAGCAAGAGTGTTTCTGGCTATAACTTAACTGGTCTATTAACTGGTTCAGAAGGTACCTTAGCAATAATAACTAAGGTTCGAGCCAAGATGGATGCAATGCCAGAGACTAGAATGATTACAACAGCATATTTCAAGACTCCAGAAGATGCTGGCAGAGCATCATTCAAGATAATGGTTCAAGGTCTGAATCCAGCGGCAATAGAACTTCTCGACAAAACTACAATGGATACCATTTCAGAATATCTCAAAATGAAATTCCCTCCGTCAGGTGCAATGTTGATAATTGAATTTGATGGAGCACGAAACGATGTTGATATGAGAATGAACAAGGCAGAACAAATTTGCAAAGATGAAGGAGTTATAGAAGTTAAAGTCTCTCAGACAGAAGAAGAGAGTGAGAAACTATGGAGTGCCAGAAAGAAAGCGTTTCAGTCACTTGCCATTCTTGGAAAAACTTCCATTCTCATAGAAGACATCACAGTACCGATAAGCAAAGTACCAGAGATGTTACGTCGAATTCATGAAATTTCTAATAAACATGATACTATAGTGCCAACTTTTGGACACGTTGGAGATGGGAATCTTCATCCACACGTCTTGTATGACGAAGATAACAAGGAAGAATATGATAAGGCAATGGCTGCTACCGACGAGATTTTCAAAACTGCAATAGGACTTGGAGGAACCATTTCAGGCGAACACGGTGTTGGAGTATTAAAAAGAAAATTTTTCCCATTGGAACATGATGCAAAAGAAACCGAACTCATGAAGAAAGTGAAACAGCTGTTTGATCCTAACAACATCTTGAATCCAAACAAGATCTTCCCAGAGGACACATAGAATTGAGCTTTAAACCGAAACTAGATAAAGAGTTAACATATCAACTCAACAAATGCTTCAGATGTAGCTTCTGCAGAAGTCAATGCCCAATCTACGAGTCTAAAAAGAATGAGACATGGAACGCCAGAGGAAGAATGATGGCGGTACAGCTCCTAAAAGAAGGAAAAATCACTCTCGACGACAAATTGATTGACCGCGTCTATACATGTGCGCTATGCAAATCATGTGAAGAAATCTGTCCTGGACTTGTGAAGGTTACCGACATAATTAGAGAAGTAAGAGTTCAACTAGCAGATGAAAAGAAAGGCCCTCTTCCAGAACACTTACAGATGCTTGAAAATATTAACAAGACAAACAACATTCTTGCCAAGACTAGATCCAAAGAAATTGAAGAAGCCATCAAGAAACTGCCACAAAAAGCAGACACTATTCTATACATGGGATGTGTTGCACAATATGTCTATCCTAAACAATTAACTACAATGTTTAAGCTCCTAGAAAAAATGAACATCAAGTTCACTGTTTTGAAGGATGAAGTTTGCTGCGGCAATTATCTTGCAGAGCTGGGTCTTAAAAAAGAGGCGGAAGAAGTTCTCCTAAAAACAGCTAAGAATCTCAAAGATCATAATGTCAAAACGATAATTACACTATGCCCGATGTGTTATAACACGTTCAAACATGACCTTCAAAGATTGAAGGTAACATCAAAAATTGAAGTTAAACATTCCACTCAATTATTAGAAGAAGCTCTAAATAAAGGCCTACTCAAACCTTATCGACCTGTCAATATGAGATTAGCATATAAAGATCCATGCCATCTTGGAAGATATGCTGAGGTCTACGATGCTCCAAGAAATATCCTAAAGATGATTAAAGGCGTTGAACTTGTTGAGCTGGATCGTAGCAAAGAATTTTCGAAATGTTGTGGAGGAACGATTAGGGTTCCATATTCTGATCTAAGAAATGATCTCTGTAAGAGTTTTTTTAAAGATGTCATAGTTTCAAAAGTTGATGGCGTAGTCACATCATGTCCTACATGTTTCCATAATCTCTACTCAACGGCTCCATACGATATCAAAGGAGTATTTGACGTGCAAGATATTCTTGCATACTCACTAGGTATGATTGATGAAATCGAAAACTTAACTGGATATTTGGAATAAGAGATCCTTTAGTCAGCTCTGACGATATAGAATAGATTCAGATCTTACTCTATTCCTTACGGCTAACCTTCACCTTTAAGATAGTCAACAAACAAGCAATCATTCCTAGGATAACAAGATACGGTGACATGATTGATAACTTATTTACTGGCATCGCATATCCACCAACTGGTGCTAAGGGATCCTCAAATTCTTCGATAGTCTCAGTAAACTCAGTAGTTGTCGTTCTAGTCTCAGTAGTCTCCGACGTAGTTTCTGTTGTAGTTTCTGTCGTAGTCTCAGTAGTCTCCGACGTAGTTTCTGTTGTAGTTTCTGACGTAGTCTCAGTAGTCTCCGACGTAGTTTCTGACGTAGTCTCAGTAGTCTCCGACGTATCTGTTGTCTGAATTGTGATAGTGGTTATGGTTGTTGATGTCGTACCATCAATTGAAGTAGTTAATGTAGTGGCTGTTGTTGTATTTTCATCATCCTTATCAGGAGAATTATGAATCTCTGTTACTGCTATCGCACTCACGCAAGTAGGATCAAAATCTGTTTTTGGAACTCTCCACTCATACCTCATTGGAAAAATCCAATCTATTGTCCCTGCATCTGCTCCGCCAAAATCGACTTCCCACGCACCGCCACCTCCTGGTGGAGATACCACAGAGTGTGGAGAGAGCCAATCATCATAGGGCGGAGGACCACTACCTGTAGGATCACTGTTGGTGAAATCAAACTCAAGGTTGGGGGTATTGTATTTTGTATTCTCTAGGCTGTATTCAAGCGAGGTGTATGTTTCAATATCTGCAGGAGTCCCAACAGTAACAGTGCCATCAGGACCAGATACACCTGAGGCCCATCGTGTAACATCATTAGGAGATTTGCTAGTATCCGTATCATACAGATAATCGATATAAAAATCGTAGACTAGAGTTCCGTCACAATCGTAAAGTTGAACTCCCAGTTTGTCGCTCTGCAATAGATGAAAGAAATTATGATTATTCCAACCGAACGTACCGTGAAAGTTGGTACCTGAAAAAACATTATCATTTCGATTACTTGACATATTGAAGATGAAATAGTAATGCGTGGGAGACGAGAAAACGTAGATTTCACCAAAGCTAGGCACATCAAAGACTGGTGGACCATATTCAGGATCAATCAACCCATCAAGCGTAGGAGGATTTGTAGCTTGTACAGCCGGCAATGTTGTGAAGCTAACTATCAATAATGACATCAAAATTGCTGAAAAAAGTATTTTTCTTATCATCTATCATAACTCTCAAGATCTAGCTTTCGCTGCCATAAAGATACAACTGATCATCTATGACACAATAAAAGAATTTCCTTCTTAACATGAATGGAGTCTTGTAAATATGCGCCACATAACTATTTATTATTCTTCTCCTTTGTTGCAATAACTTCAAAAATTATTTTCGCTGCTAATGCTGAGGTTACTCCATTATCATAATTTGGACACACTTCGACTAGATCAAAACCTATTAATCTTTCATCGATAATTCTCCCTAAAATATCGATTAACGTAAAATTTTCTATACCTTCTGCTTCTGGATTTCCAACTCCAGGTGCATAGGCAGGATCCAAAACATCAATGTCAATAGTCACATACTTGTTCTCATATTCTTCAAGTTTGGAACTTATTTTTTCAGATATTTCATCGGTTCCTCTCTTCCGAATATCATAGGAAGTAAAATATGTAATACCAACTTTCTTTGCATATTTCAATTCATCTTTTGAGACTGCCCTTGTCCCTACCTCAATAATTTTTTCTGGTCCAATTTCCTCAGCCAACCGGCGCATGAAGGTTGTATGCGACATTTTCTCACCCATGTATTCATCTCTTAAATCTAAGTGAGCATCAAAATCAACTATAGCAACATCATTACCAAGTGCTTTAACAGCAGCATACGTCAACGTATGCTCTCCCCCAATAACAAATGGCATTTTTCCTGTTTGATGAATATCCTTTAGAACTAACTCTAAATGTTTCAGTGTCTCTTTCACATTATCAACAACATCAAGATTTCCAACATCACAAATAGCGAGATCTTCAACATCAATATCTGATCTAAGACTATAAGTTTCAATATTGTTTGACGCTTCTCTAATTGCTGAAGGAGCTAACGCGGATCCAGCTCTGTATGTACTTGTACGGTCGTATGGAACTCCCAGAACAACATAATTTGCTTTATCAAAATCCTTGCTGTAACCGCTGAAAGGTCTATCAGCAGAAGTGTAAAGTTGTAAATAATTTCCTTTTGCTGACATTGTTAACTTCACTTGCAATAATTATTGATGTTCTTTTTATCTCATTGCTGCGTATTGATTTTAGGATTACTAAAAGAATTAACCAATGTTTAAGGTTTGTAGGATTGTAACTCTGATTCTGATACACATTCAGGCAATAAGATAACATATTTATTAGCTTGCCAAGATAGCTTGGAGTCTACTGGTGTCCAATATGGGTGAGACTACGAAAACTAATAGAGGCATAACTTTACTCTTCGCTTCTTGTGTCTACATTGCAGTAGGCATTTACCTATTAATATTCTCGATAGGAAGTGCTGTTGATCTTTGGATCTTAATTATACTCAATATGGCATCAATTATTGCTGGCGTTGGTCTTTTTATGTTGAAGCGTTGGAGTTTCTGGCTTGCAATTGCAGTATCTCCACTTTTGATTACTGTCGCAGCCTCGACTCTGGCTTTTTCAACCGACATACCTACAGCAGATATTGCTATGCAAGGAACTTTGTTCGAGGTATCCTTAGCACTGATTATTGTTTTAACCATAATGTCATGTCTTATAGTTCTTGTAAATAGTGATAAGCTAAGAAAGGCTTCTCACAAATCTTCTGAATCCGAGTCTGACTGAAGTCATTAGAAACTCAAAAATATCTTTTTTTGAAAGTTTCGATTTCCCTTCAGCTCGATCATTGAAAATGATGGGCACCTCACCAATTCTAAAGCCTTTATTCATCACTTCAGAAAGAACTTCAATTTGAAAAGCGTAACCACTTGTCTTGAAATCCTGGAAATCAAGAGATTCAATAACGGTTTTACTGTATAGCCTATATCCCGACGTAATATCTGAAATCTTCAGGCCAGAACCTAATCGCCCAATGAAATTTGCGATTCCTGAAACCATCTTTCTATATAGCCCCCATCCAATAACTTCCCCTCCTTCTATTCTTCTTGACCCTACAACGACATCAAATCCTTCTTTAGATTTCTCTATGAATGAGGGGATGAATTTAGGGTCATGTGAAAGGTCTGCATCCATGACAAATACGAGGTCACCTTGTGATGCTTTCAAACCTTCGACAATAGCACCTCCAAGACCTATGCTCTTTTGCACTAGAACTTTGATCCCTAAAGTCCGAAGCTTATCTTGAGTATTATCATCTGACTTATCAACGGCTAATATGCTGTATTCTATATTGAGTGGTTTCATTACATTTTTTATTTTAGAAATTAGAGACTCAACAGCTGGTTCATTTCTCGTTGGAATCATTATTGAGATTAACAAATTCATCACAGAACTATCTGATCTTTCAACCTAACCATCAATAGTTCCGTACTTTGGAGTAGCTTCAAATTGCGAATCAATATTGAAAAAACCTTCTAAAGTAGCTTTTGAAGTTGCCAGTAACGTTCCAGCTCCCAACGCAGCTATTCCCACGATTCTAGGAATTTCGTTGTAATCAATACGTTTCTCGGATAATTCGAATATTGTTGTCCCATACAAAAGTATAGGTGATATATAGATGATAGCAAGAAAAATTGAAGCTATAGGACCTAATATCGTCAGCCAATAATCATGGAAGAAAAATGAAATTGGAAATATCGAAAAATAAAATGGCATAAGAAGTAAACTGAGAACAGATATTGGAGCAACAAAATAGGTTGCAAGCAACATTAATGCTTCAAATTTCTGAAATATTGAGAGTAAAGGCGATTTAATGATTGATCGATAATGTTTCTTAAAGCATTGAGCGAAACCTTTAGCCCACCTGGCTTGTTGTTTACGTAGCAATTCAAAAGTTGCAGGTATTTCTCCAGGACAGGTCAGTTTGGGTAGGAATATGTATTTCCAACCCTTCAGTTGCATTTGTATTGATAGATCTAGGTCTTCCGCTAATGTTTCTGAGGACCATCCTCCCACCGATCTAATAGCCGAGCATCGGAAAAGCCCTCCTGTCCCACTGAAGTGAGCTAGAAGATTTGCCGAATATCTTCCTCTTAGGTCTATGATACCATACCCGTCGATTGCTAGAGCTGTCGATCTTGTAACCCAAGTTTGGTATTTGTTCAGATAACTTGATCTTGTTTGAACAAATGCTATCTTTTCATCGAGGTACATGTATGGAACCAGTTTTCGAAGTATGTCCTTTCGAGGTACAAAATCTGCATCAAATATCATCACGAAATCACTGTGGGTCATGTCAAGTGCGGTTTGCAGTGCTCCAGCTTTAAATCCAGTTCTATCTTCCCGATGGATCACTTTGATTAGATGTGGGAATTTTTTCTCAAAGGATTTTACTATTTTTGTTGTTTCATCAGTAGAATCGTCGATTACAATTATCTTCATTTTATCTCTTGGGTAATTTATCTTCATACATGATTCGATTATGCGTTCAGCAACGTTTCGTTCGTTGAAGAGAGGGATATGTATTGTTACTTCAGGTAGTTCGTTTATTTGAGGCGGTTCAGGACTTTTATTGCGACCTTTTATGGAAAGATAGGTAAGGAGTGACCAATTTATCGCGTAGACTCCAAGCAGTATTGTTACAATTGTCATTAGAGTGAGGATAATTTGTTGAACAGTTGTCAATTGAAGAAAAACATTGAACATTATGGATCACTCTATAGACTTATTGCATAATCATAAGATCAATTTGTTCAGTAAATTTTGAATTTCTAAGTGATTTTTTACGCTCCACAAGCGAGTCTAACTCTCACGCCTATTCGCAAGTCCTTCCACATAACATTTTGGGCAAGAGATTATAGGCTGTTTTCTTTTACTTTTTATCGAAACTAATTGGAAACCGCATTTTTTACAAAATGTATCTAATATTTTCAAAATTCCAAACTGCATAAGTGGGAGTGAAAACCTACATTCACCTTTCATTGCTCCTGAACATCCTATGAACCTCTTTTTTGTCCTCTTGCTCTTTATGATACGTAAGGCGGCTCCACATTTTGGACATGGCACCTTTAATGTGACACTCTGTAGGTTAGTCTCCCTAATTGCCTCACTCAATTCCTTACCAATTTCTATTTCTTGTGGCACAATTTTTTCAAATATAATCTTAAGTTGCCTTATAGCATCCGTAACAACGGTTTGATGGCTCGTTTCCCTGGTTTCAATCTTATTCATTTGGATCTCTAATTCTCTTGTAAAAGATACGTCAATAATCCTAGGACAATGCTCCTTTAGAACTTCAATGACTTTAGTTGCTAATAGTGTTGGTCGAATTGCTTCATCAACGATATATCCTCTCTTGTAGAGCGTGTCGATTATTCCCGCTCTAGTTGCCTTAGTACCTATTTCATTGTTATCCATTTCTTTAATCAAACTAATTGGATTAAATCTTGGAGGTGGAGTGGTGTGATGCTTTTGCACAAAAATTTCTTTGATAATTACTTCTTCCCCTATTTCAACAGGCGGAATAATAGTTTCAGTTGGTTTAACATATGGATGATAATACTTGAACCATCCTTGCTCAACAATCCTTGAACCATTAATGTAGAATTGATATTCATTATCTACAATGAAGCTTGCCTTTTGGTTAAGTCGTAATGCTGCCGATGCGAAAACTGCCATGAATCGCTTAGTCACTATATCTAGAAATTTTCTTGCCCGTGGTTCAATACTGGTTTTAGACATTGCCCCTGTTGGATATATAGCCGGATGTGCTGGATCAAATTTTTTCCCTTCTACCGGTTTAAGTGTCGATCCTTCAAGAAGTTCTGACGAGAGATTTCGGTATTCCGGATATTTCTTAATCCCATCGAATATTGTTCGGTAGCCAATAGAAGGTGGAAGTTTTTGACTTGATGTTCGAGGATAAGAGATGAGGGCTTGTAGATACAAGTTTTCGAGTATTCTTAGAGTTTGGCTTGGACTTGTATGGAAGTGTTTGTGGGCTTCTGTCTGAATCGTTGTTAGATCGAATGGGTACGGCGGTGATACTTTCATTTTTGTTTCTCTAAAATTATCGATCTTCCCTGACTTACCTTTCACATGTTCAACAATATGATTAGCTTCTGTTTCAGTTTCCAAGATTTTTTTTGAATACTGAGCTTTTACTATGGTGCCATCAACATCTACAGTAGTTTCAACAGTCCAGTAAGGTGTTGGCTTGAAATTTCTTACCTCAATTTCTCTCTCTACAATAAAATTTAATGTTGGTCCTTGAACCCTGCCGGTGCTAATAGTCGTATATCGTTCGCTGTGTTTCCTCGCTGATTCGGTAAGAGCTCTTGAGAGGTTGATTCCGTATAGCCAATCTATTTCGTGTCTACACATTCCTGCTTTGACAAGGTCATAGTCAAGATGAGAAGAGACATTTCGATATGCGTTATTCAGATCTGTTTTGGTTAATGTGCTATATTTCATTCTTCCTGCTTTTTCTTCGGCTTGGCAGGCATATTTCAAGATCATGTAGCCGATTAATGATCCTTCAATATCGAAATCGCAAGCATTGATAAAATGGTCAGCCTCCTTTCCTAGCTCTTCTATCGCTCTCAACCATTCCTTCTGACGTTCGTGACCTTTTTCAACTTCATGTATTGGCTTCCAGAGATAATCCCATACAGGATATTTTCTTCTTGGAACTTCCTCCTTTGATCCTACTGTGTATAAATGTCCAAGCGCTGGACAAATTGTCAGAATATTATTTTGTTTTTTTATTTCATAATAAGTTAGACCATATTTCCTATGCGATGCTGGTTTGGACTCTGTTAAGGCATCTGCTAGCCTTCTTGCGGCATCAGGCTTTTCGCAGATAATTAGTGTCCTCGCCAGACATTTCACCCATTAGCAATTGTGACTAATTTGATTTCAAATATATTCTTATTACCTATTGAAAGTAAAATTTTAGTTCTAAAAAAATCATTGTATTTCTACAACGATGAGTGTCATCGCCTCTTTATCCTTCTTCTTGATTTACGTCCTATTATTATCACAGTACATGCTATGATTAGAAAAGAGATAAAATTGGAAAAAAAATATTTCATTATGGGTGCAAGCCCCATTATGCTTGAAGAATATCCACAGAATCCTGTTATTGCTGTTTTCAGGGGGGGTATTGAAGTTTGGATTGAAAATAGAATTCCAAGTATCCAGTTAGAGCCAAGGACATATGGCAGAAATAGTAGGCCAGTCAACATGGCCAAAAGTATGAATGTTGCTTCAAACATTCTTACTGGCAAGATCATTATCGGAATACTTGTACCAGGTTTGGCATGGATAGTAGCTTTCTTTTCTGTCAAATACATCCAACAAGACAGTATTACTGCAACGAAACCGATCAAAGGGATGTACAGATATGGAATTGTGAGACCGTTCATTATGAAAAGCTTGAATTCTAGACCTCTATCAACTAAATATTGTATTAGAAATAATTGGATCATAATTGTTGAAGTTGTTAAAAGGAGAATTGAGAATATTGATGAGGCGGATGTCCATTTGAAAATTATTCGTCTTGGAACCTTACTCAATAGTTGAATATCCCCAACATATTTTGACGTTTATTCTTGGTTCTTTTCCCATTGAGTTCAGATGTAGCAATTAAGCCTATTGATAATGTGGTGAATCGTGTCAAGGCATAATTTGGAGGTGGATATCTAAATTTTAAATCCTAGACTTGCATATAGTGTCATAATGGTTTGTACAATGCGTCTCGGATGTCACATATTATTCATTCTATTACTATTAGCTATCTTAGCAGGAAACATTTACCCTGCAAACGCTTCAGGAGTAGTTATTCTCGATAATCATTCATCGTACATAGCTTTGAGCGGAGCTCTACATGTCGTGGGGGAGGTCAACAACACCGGTGTATCAAATGCTAACAATGTCGTCATCAGTGTGACTTACTACGATGTAGATGATAGGGTCATAGCCTCCGGTTCTTCTTCTGTGTTACAGGAGATATTACTTCCTGGAATGAAGGCCCCTTTTAACGCGGTTCTTACTGGCTCTCCTGTCGTACAACAAGTCGATCGCTATGAACTCGAGGTGTCTTTTTCTGAAACAGATAAGGTATTAAATCGAACTCTAGTGGTTCAATCATACAGCTTTCTTTCAAATATCACTGGATCATTTCATGTTGTTGCCGAGGTGAAGAATAATGGAACTGCAATCTCTAACGCAACAAATGCTGTTACGACTTGTTATGATTCTTCTGGCACTGTCGTTGCCGCTAAACAATCTCAACTAATGAATCTGAATCCAGGACAAACAGCATATTTCGACATGACAATCGATCAACCACAGAGTACAAAGATAACCAGTTATGAAGTTAGTGCGATCAGTAATGAAGCGATTATTATTCCTGAGTTTTCATCTGCATTAATGATCTTATTGGTTGGATGTTTGCTTGCCTTAATGATTAGTAGAATGAAAAAGGATTCATACCATTCCATTATTCGAACTCGATAGTAGCTGGTGGCTTGGAAGTCAAGTCATAATACACAGTAGATACTTTTGTACATTGTTTAATAATCTTTGAAGAGGTTGATTTCAGCTTTTTCCAATCTATTTTAAGTGGTTGCGCTGTCAGGAACTTATCTGTGTTTATAACTCGTATGATAGCCGCATGGGGTTTTCTTTTTTCAATTCTATTAATTTCTAGAAGAAGACGGATATAATTTGGATTATCTCTTACCAATTGCGAGCATTCAGTAATAAGTTTCCCAATTATTTCATCCATTTCTTCTTTAATTGCTGGAGAAAATGTTATCCCAGCCATTTGTCCATAGATCCTTTTTTCCTCTACTACTCCAGTTGCCATATTCTCTAGAATACTTACATTGAAATCTTTACTTTCTAAATTCAAAAGTTCTGATAGATCTTTTGATAAACCATATGTTTCCATTCCTTCATATGGAATATCTTCTATTATTGCGGCAAAATATTGTTGTGCACCATAATTCTTCAAGACTTTTTCGATTATTTCTGTTGCTGTTTTAAGCTGTTGTAGTTTACCTTTAGATACTGGTCCAACACATCTGACCATTAGTCCGGGTCCTGGGAAAGGTTGTCTTTCAGACATTTCTTTGGGAAAGCCAAGTTTTCGTGAGAGAATTCTGACTTGTGGTTTGTATAGGCTAGCTACTGGTTCAACTACTTTGTATCCGTAT
>Ga0180438_10001516_pt1 | contig 41051 bp, 31 predicted proteins | sample SS_ome_12_FD_132455 | JGI IMG/M metagenome (GOLD analysis project Ga0180438, IMG submission 132455) | Hypersaline lake sediment archaeal communities from the Salton Sea, California, USA - SS_3_D_2 metaG | ecosystem: Environmental > Aquatic > Non-marine Saline and Alkaline > Hypersaline >...
AACCGATATTTTTTCGCTTTTTTCGCCTTCACGATACATGGCGAAAAAAGAAAGAAAAAATATCATTCACTTGTGAAAGAGCCATTTCCACTGAAAGTGGTTTTTATCGTACCATCTCCTTTCTTGCAATCGCCTCGGCAGGTGCCCGAGAAGAATTAGCACCCCGGGCACCGTCTCAAGGCTGTCCTATCCTCTCCTCCGACGCTTAGCTCGTCGTTAATCCTCGAATCATCCCGTGCGCTGCCTCGTTGCGAAGCTCCAGTGTATACTCACCAATCAGCTCGCCGCACTCATAGTCACCTCCGCTCGCCAGCGGCTTGAAGTGAAAACTCCTGCCCGCCAAGGGAAGTACGTTCACCCGAGATGAATCCAGAAACACAACCGTATCCTGAGGCAGCCATCGCGTCACAATCACCCGGCACACCCCGAAGTCACTCTCGTAAATGCTCACCATGTTCGTAAAGGTTGTATCATTGGCGCCGTAGCTTCGGCTGTCACCGCAGAAACTGTTGATTTTCCGCTTCTGAAAACCGCCGACCACCAGCAAATCAACGTTGCCGTTGCTGTTCTCCCAGATCTTCCGCAGCACATAATTAATCTTCGCCTCGTCAAGGTCGTTGCCGCTGGGAAAACCGCTGTCACCCGTATGAAATACATTCGATGCCAGATGCTGAACGATGCCGTTCATCGAGCGCCGGACCGTCCCGCTGCCCTCGGGATTGCTCGTCGGCTGACCGCCGTTGATGACCGTATTCTCCAGGTCACGTATCAGCTCGCGCAGACGCTCCTGCTTCTGGTAATCCATCTCATCGGCAAGTCCCAACTGGCTGGCTGCCATATCGGTCCCGCTCACCTCGACCGCCGCGGTAAAAATCTGCGTATAGTTGCCGCACCGGCTGCGGTTTGTAAACCTCGCATCCGGCTTGTCCGCTCCCTCAAGGGCTGCGTTGCCGAGGATGTTGATGACCAGATTGTCCGCAAGGTTCTCCGTGTCGGTATTCGCATACCCGCGCACCACCGTCAGCGCATTGCCGTTGACAGCCGTCACCAGCATCAGTTCCTCGCTGCCTTCAACCTGTATCTGGTCACCGACTCGAAACCTGTCGCCGTGCTCGACATCAAATTCCGTATCCGAAGAAGGATCACTAAACGTATCATCATCGATGGCGTCCTTGTTCGGCAGCAGTTCATCCTCCAGCCACTCGTGATGCGTGCTTCTGGCCTCTCTTAAGGCGTCACCCAGCGCATCCAGCAGCGGCGTTTCATAAGGCGAAATAATCCCGATCAAATCAGATACGTCCTCTGCCAGCTCCGGCAGTGTCGTCCCCGCAGAATAAGTCGCTTTTCCTGTAAATGCCATAATTGTCCTCTCCTTTCATTCCTAATCTGTAAAAAAAATCAATTCAATTAAACAAAATTCCTCCGCAGCCGAAGATACTCCTGCAAATCCCCGCGATGTCCCGTCGTCGCCGCCTTCATGGCCGCACGTTCGAGGACCGCCTCTCCGCCGCTTGTCCGCTCTTTCACGCCCGCCGTTTTTAACGGCCTGCTCTTCTCAGCTGTCTCTGCAAACAAGTAGCGCTTCTCCTTCTTTAACTGCTCGATGACACCATCTTCATCAACGTCCTCCCGGCTTTCGAGCTTGGCTTTGGCAACCAGAAACGCCGTCTCAACATCGACACACCCCGCCGCCGCCAGCGCATCCTTCAGAGACCGCTCAGAGCGCATCGATTCAAGCTCTTTCGTCGCTTCCGACGACTTGGCCTTCGCCTGCTCAAGCTCTATCGCCAGACTTTCCGCCTTTTGCTCCGCACTCTGTGCGCGCCGTCGGTAATGAATGGCCTCTGACACCGGTACGAGCTTGACTCGCCCGCCGTCCGACTGCTCCGATTCCTCTATCCTGTTTTCCTCTTTTAATTCTGACTGACTCATTCAAAAACCTCCTTTACCTAAAATAAAACTTATCCTTCGGACTCATAGCCCAGTTCTCTGAGCACCTGCTCAGTTGACACTCCGAGTTCCTTCTTCATTTGCGCCTCCTGCAGCTTCTCCGTCATATTCTCCGGCAGCGGACTCGGAAAAATAACCTCGACCTCCCTGTCCCTGCTGTCGCTTTTATACACCCCGCTGATATCCAGCATCTCGAGCACCATCCTGCAAATCTTCTTGATCCCCTCGCCGTAGGTGTACCGCTTCCGCTCGGTCTTCGAGAGCATACCCATCAGCGTCAGTCTCAGCGCTACCGCGCTCGTAAGGTTCCCGACCTTGCCCCTAAGAATCCCCGCCGCCAGCGGCGTCACTCCGCTCGTCTTGTCCAGCGCCTCTCGAATCTCATTGATGTGGAGATTCTCACTCGGACAAGGCCCGTCCCCGCCGAACTCCTCGATGTGTGCCTCCGTATTGTCCGTATACCACATCCGCCCCGGTGACACCGGCTTGTCCTCGAACCCCTCAATCCCTTTGCCGAGGTACATCCTGAACGACTGAAACGTGATTCGGTTCGCCCTGTCGCTCAGCCGCGTGTTCAGCTCATCCTGCAGGCCCATCAGCGGTTCGACGTCACTCAGTCCCTCATAGTAATACGGCTGCGCGATATTCTGAATATGGACCACCGGTAAAAACCCCCAGCCTAATTCTCCCTCGGCAACAAGCACCTTGTTCTCGTATCGCTGCCACGCCTTCGGCGAGATAATCTCCGTCACCTCCATGGTTTGGCGGCCCCTGCCGCCTTGCCGGCCCGCCGAGAACAGCCGCGACAGAAACGAGCCGCCCCGCGCCAGTGAATTCTTCTTCTGGTAAAAGTGCTGAACATAACATGTAATGTGCTTGTAATCATTTTCTTCCAGAACCGGCAGTGCTCTCGGTGCCTCGATCAGTTCCAGTTCAATTTTCTGTGCTGATGCAAGGACATCGTCAAGCGAACCGTCCTCAGCCCCGTATTGCGACCCTCTCGCAAAGTCGGAACCTCTTGGACGCCCGTCTGCGATATCCTGCCCGCACCGTATCATACAATCCACGAACCCGTAGACACCTCCAAGCACCGCCATATCCTGAAAGAAACTCACCCCGCCGTTCGCCGCGAACACCGCCTTTAATAGCGCCTCAATGTCTGCGCGTTTGCTGCTGTCCGGCGAGGTGCTCACGACACTCACCGGCTTGCCGAACAAAAAGTCCACCCCTGCATTGATGCGCCATGCAATGTCATTTTCGATAACCACTTCCTTGCGCTGAATGTCCCTGGCTGCCTGGCCGCTGAAAACGTCACCGCGTCCGCTATGGACGAGTCCCGTTATCCGCGCCGGCAGGCCGTACTCCTGCGCCTGGTAATAACACCGCCCGCGCTCCGCACCGCTCGAGGCGCCGCCGGCAAATCCCTCGCGCCGGGTGTTCACATAATACTCCCACATCCGCCCGAAATACAGCTGCACCTGTACCGACCGCTCATCAACCAGCCACTCCACAAAATCCGCATCAAGCCCCGCATCTGAAAATATACCGACATCAAATCCCATTCTGTCCTCTCCAATCTTTCATAGTTAACCTTTTAAATTTTTACTTTTTACTTTTCCATTCAGTTTTTACTTTTTCCTTTTGTCTTGAATTTTTTACTTTTTACTTTTTAATTTTTAATTTTTAATTTTAACTAGTCCTTCTATAATTAGCGTGAACTTGCGCATTTGGTCGAAAATTCGCCGATTTTTCCATCTCTCAAAATTCGTAAGTCCTTACAGGACAAGGAGTAAAAATTTTTTTCATTTTTTTGATTTTTGCTGTTACCCCCTTGCGCATTTGGTCGAAAAATAAGGACTTACGAACGCTCCATCTCTCAAAAAATGACCAAAATCTTTCGGGTGGCAGCCACTGAGTGAGCAAAGCAAGGGAAGTGGATGGCCTTCACGTGCCAACTTTAAAAATGTTCGTCATCGCGAGCGCAGCGAAGCAATCTTCCTTATTTTCTTTTCCCGATATCCTGATTTCCTGCCCACTGGTCCTCTGATAACCCGATACACTGCCCCCCCTGAATACTAACGCCTATTCACCAGATACCGAATAATTGAGATATGTTGATTGTTATTTGGTCATTATCCTTGCCGTAGCGTGTTCGGAGACCTGGATAATATGCTCGGCTGTTGCGCTGTGGATGTCGCTGGCAGTTGCCAGGTATGCTAATGTGATGGCTCTGATAGGACTGGTCGGTTCTATCGGATGGTTCGGCTGGAGTCTATTTATTGACAAAGGTTTTTTAACCCTCAATCGAAAGGTAAAATGATGGAAAAGGTATGGCAATTCTTAACTGAAATTTTAGGCTATGTCGGAACAGCAGTTGTTTTTACAATCCTCGGCGCTGTTTTCCGAGACAAGCTGGCAAGACTCGCAGGGCTTGGAGGCAAGGCTATTGACAAGCAAATTGATGATTTGGATGAGAAGATATAAACAAAAGACAAAGGCAACCAGAAGATCACGAAAGCTACAAATAATGGCAGTGATGATCAGAAACGGTGTCTTTGACACCTATATTTATTTCCCTTTTTCATCTTTTGGACCGAATTATCAAACTCTTTGAGGGGGATATGGCATAACAAAATTCTTACCTTGTGCTGCGCCTTGTTCGACCTCAAATATATTCTTCTTCGCCAGAGACAATCTGCTCTAAATGCTTCCTGCATCTGCCTTCGGGAATTGTCACTGTTTTGAGTAAGAATATAGCAAGTTCGTAGTTCAGCACTGGGGTTGGAATACTATGAGGAGTACGTATGTAAAGAAAAGTCACCTCATCAATCATAGCTGCTTGGCGGATGGTATGCAAAGTAAGCCATACAATTGGCTTTCCTTCAAATGGTGTTCCGCATGAGGGCATCCAGTCACTCAGAGCACATAGAATGTGATGAGTAGGAATCCCGTCGTGATTGTCGAATAACTTAATTAAGCGTCCTTGGTTCCGCATAAAATAGGGATTTGGAGCATCTCCATAATATGCCTCAATGACCTTACCAAGCGAGTCACCTCGTTTTATAAGGGGAAGTAGAATATCACGTACATAATCGGGGCCATAGTCTGGTTCGTACTTTGCGCACATGTACTCCTCAGGTTTCTTGTTGGCTATTCCTTTCTTTGCACAACTGAACATAGAATGTTCAACAAGACTACATTTTTCGCAGAAAATAAAGTATGGATTCGCCGAGTATCCTTTCTGATGAATGCAGTCTATACAAGCTCTTCTCATGTTCTCTCTTCCCGGTTGCTACCATTATTGATTGAACACCATTTTGCATGCAGTTTATCATATACAAGGCAGTTGTGTATTAGAAACCCTCGATCGCGTTCATTAGTGGTATCAATACCAAGAGGGCATTTAACGCAGAAATCAGGATTACCGGGCTGTTGAACTTGACCGACAGGATCCCTCAAAAGGTCTTTGAATGGACATTGGATTGAGATATCCTCGACACGCCTCTTATTCTCTTGAGACTGAGCTTGCAGCGAAACGATGTTGACGCCACCATAACTGAATAAACTACCAAGAAATGCGATGTTAAAGACGTTTGAGGCAACCGATACAAAAGCTGGGGTAGTTGCTCCAGCTTTCCATTTCCAAATCCACAACACGATCATGCCACCCAAGGAGATGATTGTGCCCATTTTCGTGATGATGCCCATATATCGAAGCAAAGCAGAGCGATGAAGGCGTTGTAATGTAACTGATGGAAATACTCCATGTCGTATGTACCGAATAAGTCCTTTTCCCTCGATAACTGCATCATGATCTACAAATCGCAGATGAATAGGACCATCGTCCTCAGTGAATTTTAATTCTGCCATTGCAATCTCCTTTATCCTTGTATCCCAACAACAATTGAATTGCTCCGTATAAGACGCGGAACTTAAGTTTTCTATCTATAACTGTCTAAATAGTATATTCTTAACCGTGGTGTGATGCCAGTTGTTTTTACCCCTGCATTTTATACCTTCAGACTGCAATTTGCGGCATATACCTCTGTAACTTTCACCGGTATCACACAGATTGCCGATATGGCTGGGTAAATTAAAGGTGTCCGTCAATTTTAGTTACCACTCTTTAACCAGACAGGTATATTTCTTAAATCCTAAGTTTTATAATTTGCTTGTTGGAATTTGTTTGTGAATTGCTGCTTGTAATTCGTAATTTAAAATCCTTGAAAAAATCTCAATTCTTCCTTATCCTAACCACTCTTTAATAATATTTTTTAGGAAAATAACCCATGACCGACACAAACCAAAACAAGGGACTATCAGAACTCGACGAACGGTGCATCCAGACCATCCGCTTCCTCGCCGCCGACGGCGTCCAGAAGGCCAACTCCGGCCATCCCGGCATGCCGATGGGCATGGCCGCCGCCGCGTACACCCTCTGGACCAAACACCTCAAGCACAACCCAGCAAATCCCCGCTGGCTCAACCGCGACCGCTTCGTCCTCTCCGCCGGCCACGGCAGCATGCTTCTCTATTCCCTCTTGCACCTGACCGGCTACGATATGTCACTCGACGACCTCGAAAACTTCCGCCAGCTTGACAGCATCACCCCCGGTCATCCCGAATACGATATTGACCACGGCATCGAAGTCACCACCGGCCCGCTCGGACAAGGCATCTCCAACGCCGTCGGCATGGCGATCGCTCAGAAATACCTCGCCGCCTATTTTAACCGCGACGGCTTCCCCGTCATCGACTACACCATCTACACCATCGCCGGTGACGGCTGCCTCGAAGAGGGCATCTCCTCCGAAGCCTCCTCCCTCGCCGGCCACCTCGGCCTCGACAACCTCATCGTCATCTACGACGACAACCACATCACCATCGACGGCCCAACCCAACTGGCCTTCACCGAAGACACCGCCAAGCGCTATCAGGCCTACGGCTGGCTCGTCCAGAAAGTCCCCGGTGACGGCGACGACACGACCGCCTTCGAAAAGGCACTGAAAAAAGCAAAGAGAGAAAAAAACCGCCCCTCGCTCATCAAGCTCCAGACCCATATCGCCTACGGCGCACCGCACCTGCAGGACTCCGAAAAGGCGCACGGCTCGCCGCTCGGCGAAGATGAAATCAAACAGATGAAACAAAACTTCGGCTGGGACCCCGACAAAACTTTTAATATCCCGCCCGAAGTGATGCAGCAGATGCGAAAAGCCAGAGAAAAAGGTAAAAAAGCCGAAGACAAGTGGGACAAAATGTTCAGCAAATACACCCAGACCCACCCCGACCTGGCGGAACGTTTCAACCTCGCGCGCACGGGTGCACTGCCGATTAAGATTGAAGATTTCATTCCGGATTTCGCACCCGGCACCTCCATCGCCACCCGCAAGGCCTCCGGCAAAGTCCTCGACGCGCTGATGCCGAATCTTCCGCTCATCCTCGGCGGCTCCGCGGACCTGACGCCCTCCAACAACACCATGTTCGTCGCCGCAGAGAACTTTACTAAAGACAATCCCCTCGGCCGGTACATCCGCTACGGCGTCCGCGAACACGCCATGGCCGCCATGATGAACGGCATCTCAATCAGCGGATTGTCACGCGCCTACGGCGGTACCTTCCTCGTCTTCAGTGACTATATGCGCCCTGCCATCCGGCTGGCAGCCCTGTCGAAATATCCGACCATCTTCGTCTTTACCCACGACAGTATCGGCCTTGGCGAAGACGGCCCGACCCATCAGCCCATCGAACAGCTCGCCTCGCTCCGCGCGATGCCGAACCTGCTCGTCTTCCGTCCCGCCGATGCCAACGAGACCGCCTGGGCATGGAAATACATTCTCGAAAACACCCAAATGCCCGCGGCTCTGCTGCTGACCCGACAGGGCGTCCCCGTCCTCGACCGCTCGAAATACCCATCAGCAGAAAGCTTAACCAAAGGCGCCTATGTCTTAATTGGCTCTGATAGTCCCGACCTTCTTCTGCTCGCCTCCGGCTCCGAAGTTCACCTCGCCCTCGAAGCCCACCAACAGCTTGCCGAGAAAGGCATCACCGCCCAGGTCGTCAGCTTCCCCTGCTGGGAGCTCTTCGATAAACAGACCCGCCAATACAAGGATTCCATCCTGCCTCCTGATGTCACCGCGCGCATCGCCGTCGAAGCCGGCGTCGAACAGGGCTGGGAAAAATACATCGGAACGGATGGCATCTTCATCGGCCTTTCAACCTTTGGCACCTCCGCACCGGGCAAACAGGCCTTCGAAAAATTCGGCCTCACCACCGAAAACATTATCACCGCCGCCAAAAAGCTTTTAAAAAAATAGCTTAAGATTGTAAAACTATAGCAACCTTTTATTGAAGGACGAACGATGAAAAGCAAATTAATCTTACCGCTCTCACTTCTTCTATTTCTGGTTTTCTCATGCAAGCCGGACATGACCATATGCAGTTCAAAATCGCCACTGAATAGTCCCCGTGAGGGTGATATTCTTTGGCAAAAGAACGATTTAGGTGAAAACCTCGAATCAGGCCCGGCTGTAGACAACCGCGGCAATGTTTATGTCATTGGAAATGGGATAGTATACTCCTACACCGCCGACGGGACGTTTAGATGGTCTACGAAAACAAGTCCCGGCGATGGATGCACACCGAGCGTCAGTCCTGATAATGCAATTGTATATACCTGCGGTATTGAAGGTGTTTATGCCCTGAATGCTTCGAATGGTAATCAAATATGGCACAGTTCTGTTGATAAATTTCATATCGTCCCCTGTGTCTCTGCTGACGGTTCAAGGGTGTATATAGCATCAGACGATCTCGGAGGCTCAGGTACGATTTATGCGTTAAACGCTTCTGACGGCAGTACTGCCTGGTCCTATCACCCGCGCGAAGAAGATGGTTTTATGGGCGGTATAGCACTGGATACCAACGGCAACCTTTTGGTGCCCGGCCAAAACGCTTATTTGTATTCACTAAGAGATAAAGGAAGTACTTTTTCTGTTAACTGGACGTTTCATTTAGGTGCTGAAGCCCGACAACCGATCACCGTGGGAGATGATGGATATATTTACGCAACATCCAACACCGGTGTTGTTCACAAGATTAACGCGGCTACAGGCAAAGAGGACACTTCGGGAAACTGGCCCGCACTTGGTGGCATAGGAGAGGTTTTCGCATCAATGGCTTTCAGTCCTGACGGTGACACCCTTTACGTCAACGCCGAAGATTATAAGCTTCATGCTCTCAATCCCGACGGCTCTGAAAAATGGACATTCACATTCGAAATGTGGGGCAGTGACCCCCTGGTTCGCGATGACGGCAGGATTATAGTAATGGGTCAGATCGAGGGTGCAGCACGCGTATGCTGTCTCAGTGATAATGGTTCAAGTGCTGTTTTGGAGTGGAGCAGTGAACCTATATGTAATACTCTCCGTTTGAATGAAACCAATGTAAATATAGGTCCTGATGGAACCATCTTTGTTCATTCAGGTGATCAACCACCTTTAGGTCTGTTTGCTATCCAAGGCAATGGTATGGGACTCAGCACAAAGTCTCCCTGGCCGAAATATATGGGCAATATCCGGAACAACGGCCATAAGCCACATTTTTAAGTAGTTCATTGAATCCCTTGATAGTATTAGATGAATTTTGTTACACTATCGCTATCAGCCAAAGAAAATTTTGTCTAAGAATATAAACAAGAAATGATGTGTAGATATGAATAATAAACCAATCAATCGGCGCCAGTTTCTCCGGACGGGCGCAGGTCTTGCGATAAGTGTTATTACGGTTGGCGCTCGTAAAACCTTCGCACTTAACGCAAACGAAAACAATAGCACACGCTGGGCATTGCTCGCGGACACCCATATCCAGTCTGTGGACGACCACAACCATCCGCCCGAGGGTCACTATTTCTACAATCCGCAGGCAAACTTGAAAAAAGTTCTCTCCGAAGTGCTCGCCGCTTCACCGCAAGGCGCTATCATCGCCGGCGATCTCGCCCGTTTGACCGGTGAACCCGGCGACTATGCCGCCCTGAAAAAAATACTAAGCCCGGCGGTTGAAAAAATACCGGTCTGTATGGCACTCGGCAATCACGACCACCGCCGACACTATTATCAAGCCTTCCCTGACTGCCCCGGCCAAAAACAATCCGTCCGCAACAAGCACGTCATCATCCTCGAAGCCCCGCCCGTCCGCTTGATCCTTCTGGATTCACTGTTTATTGTCGATGAGGCAGCGGGTTTGCTGGGACGGGCGCAAAGACGCTGGCTCGAGCAATACCTTAAAAACAGCGACAACACGCCGACCATCCTCATCGTTCACCATACACTAAACGACAGCGACAGCTCTCTGCTTGATGTGCCGCGCCTTTACAACATCATTGAACCGCTCCTCAAGGTCAAGGCGATTATATACGGCCATTCCCATCGATACGGATACTCTGAACATGAAGGCATTCACCTCATTAATCTCCCCGCCGTCGGGTACAGCTTCAGAGCTAACCAGCCCGTCGGCTGGGTTGAAGCTGAAATCACAACCGGTGGCGGCGATTTTACCCTCCATGTTATCGACGGAAACAAAGAAAAGGACGGACAAGTAAAAATGCTGAAATGGCGCACCTAACATCCTTGCAACCTTAAATATCATGTGTCACGTAATTAAATTCGTGAACTTATTATGAAATTCAGGAGGAAGTTGATATGAATCATAACAGCTTCGCTAAAAAATCAGTTGTTGGTGTTTCAGGTTTCAGTCTGACAATCATCATTATATCGCTAATTTCATTCGGGGCTTGTTCATCACAGATAAAAGGCGAGATTCCAAGCGAGCCCGAGGCGCATCAACCTGAAACAAACAACTCAAACGACAGGATGATAATCATTGATGCCGGCAAGACAGGCCCGCCCATATCCAAGTATGTTTACGGTCAGTTCATCGAGCACCAGGGCAGGTGTATCTACGGCGGTATCTGGGCCGAGATGCTCCGGGACAGAAAGTTCTTCTACCCCGTCAACTTCTATTTCCCCTGGGGCGAGTTCGAGCATCAGTCTCCGTGGAAACCGACAGCGTTCGATACCATTGTCATAATGGACCGCGAAAATTCATATGTCGGTGAGCATACACCCCTCATCGAGCTTGACGGCACAGCGCCCCGCGGCATTATGCAGGACGGTCTGGCTCTTCAGAAGGCCAAAAAATATGAGGGCCGCATCATTCTGGCCGGAGACAGTTCCCTCAAAGTGGAGGTCAGCCTTGTATGGGGTCCCCGTCAGAACGACAGGCAGACCGTCACCATTCCAAGGTTGAGTAAAGCATATAAAAAGTACCCCCTGAGCTTTACGGCTGACGCGGATACCAAGTACGGAAGACTGGAAATTATCGGCAAAGGTCACGGCGGCTTTCATATCGGCGCAGTCTCACTTATGCCTGCCGATAACATCAAAGGAATGCGGACAGACACCATAAAACTGCTAAAAAAACTCAACGCCACGGTGTATCGATGGCCCGGTGGTCTTTTTGTCAATGATTACCAGTGGCGCCGTGCCGTCGGTGACAGTGACAAACGACCGCCTCGCGAAAACAGTATTTATTGGTCCGTCGATCTTGAGAGCAGAGACTTCGGCCCGGATGAATTTATGACGTTGTGTGAATTGGTTGACGCTGAGGCGTATGTGGTCGTCAGCGCCATGAATCCGGAGGACGCTCAAATGGCCGCTGCGGAAGTTGAATACTTCAACGGCTCACCTGATTCACCCATGGGCAGGCTGCGCGCTTCAAACGGGCATCCCGAACCCTACAACGTCAAGTTCTGGGGAGTGGGCAATGAAATGTGGGGCTTCATGCCGCTTGAGCCATATATTCCTATTCACAAGAAAATCGCCCAGGCGATGCGCAGCGCCGACCCCTCTATCAAGCTGATTGCCGTCGGAGGTCTGGGAATGGAGGGACTTGCAAGAGAACGAGGCTGGCCCGAAGTGGACTGGGCAGAAGGTATACTGCGCGAATGCTCTGAGTATATGAACCTCATCGGTGAGCATATCTACTGCGACGAAATTGATGATGTTGTTGAACACGTCAGGCAAATGCCGAACGGCATCGAGGGCATAGTCAGTGCGCATTGCCATTACCGCAATCATTTGGATTCATTGAAAGGCAAGGATATCCGACTCGCTCTCGATGAGTGGAACTATTGGTATGGACCGGAAATTTACGGAGAAGCGGGCATACGGCGGTACCATCAGGACGCACTGGGAATGGCTGCGGGCCTGCACGAAATGTTCCGCAACAGTGATATGATTTTTATGGCAAATACCCACCCGGTCAATGTTCACGGATGTATCAAAACGACAAAAACAGAGGCTGTCCAAGAGGTACAGGCTTTAGCGCTTCAAATCTACAGAAACCACTTTGGGAATCTGCCGGTAGCGGTTAAGGGTGAGTTTGAGCCTCTCGACGTATCCGCTGCGTTAACCGACGACCGCGGGTTTATAACAATCGGCATAGTCAATCCGTCACGAGAAAAACATAAGCTGGCTATGGAACTTCAGCACGTCCGGCCGAAGGGCAAAGCCCGGCTGTGGCGGATTGCGCATCCTGACCCGCTGGCCTATAATGCACCCGGCGAGCAGCCCCGGGTGGTCATTGAAGAGCACCAGATAGAGAATTTCTCCAATGAAATAAACCTGCCGCCTTTGAGCATCAACCTTTACCGACTTGCAATCCGCTGAATCTTCACCGAAGGAACGCAGCACAGGTGAATCTCATAAGCAAAGAAAGCCTTGAAAATTGAAAATAAATGAGGTAAAGTTTGGACGGCAGGGTAAAACTTCTTTTGACAACGATGAATTACAGCAGAGAAACTGTCTGTTATTCAGTGAAATATCAAACTTTACGTAATGAAATATGAGAACCTATTGATAAAAAAACAGGAGGAAATTTTAATGGACAGTCAAAGCTATTTCAAAAAATCAATCGTTGAAATTACGGGTTTAAGTTTCGGGTTGAGGGTATCATTTGTCATCGTATCGTTACTGTCATTGGCTGCGTGCTCATCGCGGACCAATGCTGATGAATGGCTCATCCAGCCCCCTGAGCATGGTTTTGTAAGTCGGATACAAGCGTCCAAATGGGAGGAATCGATGCTCACCGGTAACGGAACCATCGGCGCTTTGGTCCCCGGCGATCCCCTGGAGGAGCGGATAATTTTGAGCCATGAGAAACTTTTCATGCCCGAATACCAGCCTTACCCGGCACCGCCGTTATACAAATATCTCGACAGGATGCGAGAACTGACCTTAAACGGCCAGGGCAACAAAGCCTCCGAATTGCTGGTTCAGGCAGGCCGGGAGGTAGGGATCGATGATATGATCTGGACCAATGCCCTGATCCCCGCGTGTCAATTGGAGATCAAGTCGCTTTCGGATAAAAAAGTATCCAATTACGTTCGTTCTGTGAATTACGAGACAGGGGAAGTTACAACCGCATGGAAGGCCGGCGATTGTGTCTTTAAGCGATCGCTATTCTTTTCCAGGGCAGACGGTATCGGTGTGCTGAGAATTTCCGGTTCGAAACCAGGTTCACTAAATTTCAGATTCCGTTTATCACAACTTCCAAGATACGAAGAAGAAGAGTGGGAAGACGATGAAGAAGACCAGGATGAAGAGACATCTGAAGGGGATGGTCTCATTGAGGAAGTTAAGTGTGGTTCAGAGGCTAAGAAGTTATTCTATTCGACTGTTTTTGCAAAAGAATGGGACGGCTCACTCAAGGGCTTTAATGTCGAAGCGAGACTTCGGATTGCCGGCGGAAATGCATCGACTCAAGCTGAATGGATAGCCGTCCGGAAAGCTGATAAGATAGAAATCCTAATAGATACGGAGTTGTCATATTCTCTGCCTCTAAAGCCAATTGAGGATATAGACAAATGTATGAAGATTTCTTATTCAAAGCTTCTTAAGGCACATAAGACAATACACGCGGAGATGTTCAACCGTTTTGCACTGCAAATTGGGGATGGAACAAAAGAAAGCCAAACATCAGAACAGATGGTTGCCGCTTCCTCCTTTGGCAAACTAAAACCGGAACTTGTAAACCAGTTATGCCAGGCCTCCAGGTATGCTTTGATTTCCAGCACGGGCCAAATTCCTCCGACCCTGCAGGGCATCTGGGGTGGTACATGGCGGCCCGCATGGTCCAGTGACTTTACTTTAAATGGAAACGTACCATCCGTGATCGCCTGCGGATTGAATACGAACCTGCAGGAATTGACAGAGTCATATCTCGATATGATGTGGACCATGCGCGATGATTTCAGGGATAATGCCCGCGGTATGTACAAGGCACCTGGTATCTTTGTGCCTTCGCGTGCCAGTGATTCCGGTAAAACATATCACTATGGCTCAGAGTTTCCCCACCTGTTCTGGTTTGCCGGCAATTCCTGGACTTCACAGATCTTCTACGATTACTGGCAATATACAGGTGACGAAAAGTTTCTTAAAGAAAAGGTGATCCCGTTTATGCTGGATAGTGTGGCCTTTTATGAGTTTATATTAACGGAGAATAAAGAAGACGGAAAATATATGTTCCTTCCTTCATATTCACCAGAAGTTGGACCGAGAGGAAAGCATCCCGTTTCTGTCAATGCAACGATGGATGTAGCTGGGCTGAAACAATTAATTAGAAATCTTCTGACGCTGAGTGAGCAGGGCTGGATCGAAACTGATAAGACCACTCTCTGGAAAGACATACTTGAAAACCTGCCGGAATACGCGATTGATGATGAGGGCGACCTGAAGGAATGGATTTGGCCGGGGCTTGAGAATGATAACCAACACCGTCATGCGTCGCATCTTTACCCGCTGTTCTATGAAGTTGACCCTGACTTTGAAAACAATCCTGAATTAATCGAAGCGGCAAAAACGGCCATCGAGAACAGGCTCAAATACAGAAGAGACAGGAACGGAGCGGAGATGGCGTTTGGACTTGTGCAGAAGGGTTTAGCGGCCGCACATATAAAGGATACTGAGCATGCTTATGAATGTGTTGACTGGTTATGCAATTCCTATTGGTCGCCGGCGCTGACTTCTTATCATGACCCTGGAAGTATTTTCAATGTCGATATTGCCGGCGGTCTGCCTGCTGTAGTAGCTGAAATGCTTATACAATCCTCGGCTGATGCTGTGGAGTTATTGCCGGCGTGTCCAAAACAATGGCCGGAAGGTAAAGTCAGTGGCGTACTTACCCGATGCGGCGTCACCGTTGACCTTGAGTGGAAAGACAATAAAGCTGTTAAGGCAACATTTACGGCTCATCGCAAGACAGAACTGAAAGTAAAATACAATGACAAAGAGTGGTCTCTGGAACTTAAGCCTGAGCAGGTTTATAACCTGGATATATCTTAATAGTCACTTACAAATAAATTAGGAAACATCTATATGGACCGCCGCTGCTTTCTAAAAAAATCAGCGATGGCAGTTACAAGTCTTAGCTTCGGTGCCAAGTTATCCAAAGCGACAGGCGGCGAAACCAAACGCCCGAATATTCTCCTCTGTATATCCGATGATCAGAGTTGGCTGCACACCTCGATAAGCGGTGACCCGGTTGTAAAAACTCCTAACTTTGACCGCGTTGCTCGCGAGGGTATTCTATTTACTAACTCCTTTACATCGTGTCCTTCCTGTGCACCCTGCCGTGCATCCGTTTTAACAGGACAGGATTTCTGGCGGCTCGAAGAAGGAGGCCTATTATTCGGCTGCCTTAAAAATAAATTTCCAATCTATACGAGGCTGCTTGAGGATGCTGGTTATGACGTCGGTCAGACAGGCAAGGGATATGGCCCAGCTAACCAGGACTTCGACTATACCTGGAAAAATCCATGCGGCAAGCCATACTACAAGCAACTCAATGAAGAACCTCTTGAGGAAATTGCCAACATTGATTACGCAGGTAGTTTCGAAAAATTTATGAATGCACGTGACAAAAGAAGACCGTTCTGTTTCTGGTACGGCTGTTTTGAACCCCATCGAGATTACGTATACGGCTGCGGCGAGAAGGCCGGGTTGGACCCCGACAAAGTCAACGTGCCGCCGTTCTTCCCGGACTCCAAACAGGTCCGAAACGACATTTGCGATTACCTGTTAGAAATTCAATGGTTCGATCAGCATTTGGGCAGAATGCTAAAGACGCTGCAAGATTATGGTGTACTGGATAATACCATCGTCGTTGTCACCTCTGATAACGGCATGCCATTTCCACGTGCCAAAGCAACAGTTTATAACTACGGCGTCCATATGCCGCTGGCGATCCGCTGGGGCAGTGGGATAAATAAACCTGGCCGGGTTGTTGATGACTTTGTCAACCACATCGATTTTGCCCCTACTTTTCTCGAAGCTGCCGGTGCGAAAGCTGGAGAGCAGATGACCGGCCGAAGCCTGATGAATATTTTAAAATCGGAAAAGGATGGCTGGATCGACCCGGCTCGTGATATGACCGTCGTCGGTATAGAACGTCATACTTGGACCCGTCTAGATGGCAAGACATACCCGCGCCGAGCTATTTACACGAAAGACTTTGCCTATATACGCAACTATGAACCAGGCCGCTGGCCAATGGGTGGGCCCGACTTCGTAGCTTTGCACCAGGACACGTTCGGAGACATAGATAACGGCCCTACAAAAAGCTACATGATGGAAAACAGGGAAGACGAAGATGTAAAGAGGCTTTTCGAGATGTCATTTGGTAAGTTGCCTGCCGAAGAGCTGTATGCCATAGATAAAGACCCGGCACAAATGAAAAACCTCGCTGATAATCCAGCATATAAAGAAGTCAAAAACCGTCTTGCAAGGCAGATGGAAAACTACCAGAAAAAAACCGCCGACCCTCGCGTAAAAGGCGAATCCCCCTGGGACGATTATCCCTTCTATGCCTGAAAAGAATACCTCCGTGGCAAATACCTCGAAGAACTGCAATGAACGGAATCTCTCCGATTTCTTACCTCTAAAAAACCATCTTTGACAAAATCCCCTTCAGTCTTTCAGAGTCTTAAAGAATCCCCAGTTTTTTGCCGGCTTCTTGGAATTGTTCGGCCGCAAAATCCAGGTCCTCTTTCGTATGGGCTGCGGAAATCTGTGTTCGAATCCTCGCCTGTCCTTTGGGCACAACCGGATATGAGAAGCCGACAACATAAATCCCGTTTTTCAAAAGGATCGCTGCCATCTTCTGGGCCGGCACGGCATCACCGAGCATAATCGGCACAATCGGATGATTTCCTTCAAGGACATTCAGACCGGTCTGCTGTATACGTTCCCTGAAATAGTTTGTATTCTCACGGAGTCGGTCCAGCAGCTCGCTCGAAGCCCTGAGAATCTCCAGGGCCTTCAGAGAGGCACAGACTATGGCGGGAGCAAGTGTATTCGAAAACAAGTAAGGCCGGCTTCGCTGTCGAAGCAAGTCTATAATCTCCTTTCGGCCGCTCGTAAATCCGCCGCTGGCTCCTCCAAGGGCCTTGCCAAAGGTCCCTGTTATAATATCGACACGACCTGTAACACCCCGGTATTCCGCTGTTCCTCGTCCGGTCTGCCCAATGACACCCGTCCCGTGACAATCATCAATCATAACCAGTGAGGAATACTTGTCAGCAAGCTCACAGATGTCGTCCAGACGGGCAACGTACCCATCCATGGAAAACACGCCGTCGGTGGCAATCAGGCGATAGCGTGCCTGTCCGGCGTTCTTGAGTTGCTGCTCGAGATCCTTCATATCACTGTTCTTGAAGCGGAACCGATGGGCTTTACAAAGGCGAATTCCATCAATAATACTGGCGTGATTGAGGGCATCGCTGATAATTGCATCATCCGGCCCGAGCAGCGTTTCAAACAGACCGCCGTTGGCGTCAAAACAGGAACTGTATAAAATGGTGTCCTCGGTGTGTAAAAAGTCTGTAACGCTGCGCTCAAGTTCTTTATGAATCCGCTGCGTTCCGCAAATAAAACGAACGGAGGAAAGACCATAACCCCAGTCTTGATAACTGTCCCGGGCCGCCTGAATAACCTCCGGATGATTCGAAAGACCGAGATAGTTATTAGAGCACATGTTCAGGACAACCTCCTTCGGTTCAACGTTAATTCGATTGCTCTGAGGACTCGTAATGATTCGCTCGTCTTTGAAGAGCCCTTCGTTTCGCAGTTGCTCAACCTGTTCTTGAAGATACCCTTTGATATTCGTGTACATAAGCTATCTCCTGTTCGTTTAACTCTTATCTGCCCAATTTAAAATCACTTTGCAGGCGTTGCCGCTGCGCATCACCTCGAAGCCTTTTTCAAACGCCGTATAATCAAACCGATGCGTAATTAACGGCGAAATATCCAGGCCGCCCTGAATCAGCATGGTCACCTTATACCAGGTCTCATACATAAGCCGTCCGTAAATCCCTTTAATCGTCAAGCCGTTAAAAACAATAAAGTCCCAGTCAATTTCTGTAGGCGGCAAAATCCCAAGCAGTGCAATTTTACCTCCGTGGGCCATGTTGGCGATCATGTCTTTCAAGGCCGAAGCGCTTCCGGACATTTCCATCCCCACATCAAAACCTTCTTTCATCCCCAGTTGCTTCTGGACATCGGCAATCGTATCCTTTCTGACATCGAGCGTTACTGTTGCGCCCATTTTTTTCGCCAGTTCAAGGCGGTAAGGGTTCATATCGGTGACCACAATGTGCCTGGCTCCGATTTGCCGCACCACCCCGGTTGCCATACATCCGATTGGGCCCGCCCCCGTTATCAGGATGTCCTCTCCGACCACATTAAATGACAACGCCGTATGCACCGTGTTACCGAGAGGGTCAAAGCAGCTTAAAACGTCCAGTGAAATCGAAGGTTCGGCATACCAGACATTGGTCACCGGAACCGAGATAAACTCGGCAAACGCCCCGTCACGGTTGACCCCGATTCCCCGCGGCGAGTGACATAAATGCCGGCGGCCGGCCATGCAGTTGCGGCAGCGGCCGCACACCACGTGTCCTTCAGCCGTGACAATATCACCGACCTTGAAATCATGAACATTCTCACCCATCTCTACAATCTCGCCGATAAATTCATGCCCGATTGTCAAAGGTGGTTTGATTGTTTTCTGAGCCCATGGGTCCCAGTTATAAATATGGACATCGGTTCCGCAAATTGAGGTTTTAAGCACTTTAATAAGAACATCATTAATGCCTATTTCCGGAGTGGGCACCTCTTCCAGCCACAATCCCTCACGGGCTTCTTTTTTTACGAGGGCTTTCATAAAATAAACAGACCTCCTTTCAATCCACATCCTCGATTGATTTCCGCAGTTTCCTGCATGAAAGATAAAATGCTTCCGGTTCCATCTCTTTTAAGAAAACGAATCCGCGAGTCGCCCGAATCAGAGGGCTTTTGTGCTCGTAAAACCACTCGCGCCCCAGACATGTCTTCAGCTGTTGATATTGTTGAACCTGTATCTGCTGCGCCAATTCCGAGAACGGCCCGTCATATTCGTAGCTGGGGAATGACGCATCCTTCTGACTCAGGAAAGCATTTTCAAAAGACTGGTGCATTACGGAAAACATATTCAGGCTCACCGGCACGAACACATTTGCCTCAGAAGGCTCGAACCTGTACCAGACGTTACGATATCCCCAAATTCGAATATCCTTTCGTTTACTCTTTTTCTGATAAATCTGCAGCGCTTCGGAAAGCGCCTGAAGCCCCTTGTAATGGGTATCAGGACCGCTGCCTTCCGGATCCATTGCGACTGAAATAATATCCGGCTTGACACGTTCCAGTTGCCTGACAATAGGTAGAATATCACGCTTTCGGGTGGGTTGAGGGTTAAAAATATCGCCGGTATAGAAACCCAGACGCAAGTGCGTCACGTTATCGCAATTCCAGCCGTAATAGCCCCAGAGGCATTCGGCTTCCCACTCCCGGCACATTCCTTTGAGTTGCTGGATGTCTTTTGGGTCCCGTTTTCCGGAATATTGCGTTTGAAAGTAATCCAGCAGTCTATCTAATGTATCCTCAACGCCTCTAATCGTTTTGATCTTATACACCTCAAACAGATTCCTCAAAAAACGCCGGGCACATCCTTCGTGCCTCATGTCCCGGTTCGAGGCCGCCACTCCATCCAGGTACTGCCAGATATCACGATTTTTCGCCATCGGATCATAAGGATCAAAATAAGATTCACGGTCAAGTGCGCGGAATTCCTCAGAATACAGAAAACGCTGAAGATTCAAAACCTGCCATTCCATAAAATGATTTGTCACGGAGGTAAAACCGCTGGTCAACGTCAAAAAGTAGTGACGGTTACTGGCTTTGCGGAAATGTCTCACGATATGTGCAAAATAGCCCAGCATGATATCGTCGTGATGCGGTTCAGTGTGCAAAAAACAATGATTTTCTAAGGGCTGCATGCCCTTGGTAATGCTATGTTCAATGTCCTTAACAACCTGTTGATTAAGCCTCTGCACGGATTCACTTCGCCTGCGCAGCAAATGCCTGCTGAATCGGTTGCTTTCGTAATCTCCTTTTGTTAATCGCAAAATCGGTTTGTTTTTCTCAATAGAAAGATCGATCAGGATTTGCCTGACTTGATTGTCAGTAACTTTTTTTTGCTTTTTCAAATCAATATATTGCCGCTCAAGCATTTGCTTGCATGCCCCTTTAGTCAGATAAAAGCGGGCATTCGGAAGACCTTGAACAGACGTAGAGGGAATATGAATATCCCTGGGTGACTGGATAGCATCTGCCGCAACCTGGGCTTTTGCCTCTCCGGCTGCTATGATAATCGCGGTACATTCCGGATTATAAGTAATGGTGCTCAAGCCGATGGTAATCACATGGCATTTTCTGGCGGTTTCAATACCTCCCAGATCCGTGGCCGCTGCCGCCTGAGTCTCATAGTTTGTTGGACATAGTCGCGTCGTAGAAAAATGGTCGGAGCCGCTGATGTTGAATCCGATGTGACCATCCGGCCCGATGCCCCCGAGAAAAAAACCGATTCCGCCCATCTGACGAATTCGTTCCTCATATTCCATACACCACTGGTCAATTCGCTCCAACAGCTCTTTTTGTGTTTCCTCGAGCCGGGTTTTAGGATGACGATATCGAAGAGACAGATCCACATATTTGTCCGGCCAGATTTCCTGCAATTGCCGGTAGCCGGTAACGCCAATCTTGCAAGGGTCAATCAAAAGAGCGTTTCGTGAGTCGAGACCCAATAAACTCAGGTAATACTTTTTTACATAGTAATAAAAACTGTTTGTTTGAGAAGAATTAATGGGATAAAACTCATCGATCTGAACAAAATGCAGACTTCTCATATCCGGCTTAATGGAAGGGTCAATACCTGCTTCTTTAAGCTCATACCATATCTCGTTTGTACCCCACCCTTTCAAAAACCGATTAACCCATTTAATAAAATATTCCGGTGTTTTACCTGTAGGTAATGATATCACACCCCCGGGATTATGCTGAACCCACTCCAGAAATCGCAGCGCTGTCAGTTTTCCGAGCAGAGGGAAGTGCGGAACTATAATCGACGGAATCTTTTCCGTCGGCGGATACAAACAAACATAGCCGGATATTTTGACGGCATATTTTTCAACATTTGATAAACAAACTTTTTTCCCCACCATTTCTTTCATATTCTGTTCTTCCTTAAAGAGCACCCCGAGAACGTGAATTTCCATTAAACAAAGTATTCAGAAAAGGACAAAGAACTAAAATCAATTTACCTATAATGACTCAAAGATGCGCACGCCTCATATCTACGTTGGGTTTTCCAAATCCGAATAATGAAACCGGCTTAAACGGAATCCTTCAACCTGATAATATCAAAGCCTACTTTTTTTGCACTGAATTTTTGAAAAATTTGGTTATAATAATCTACGGTGCAGCTTGAAAAAGACAAAACGGTTGCCCGAATAATCTCCCGGCTGCAGCGCTACACACACCCGGTTAAAGTCGAGGGGACGTGGGGATCTTTTGCGCGCTTACTGACCGCGTTCCTATCTCAGAAAATAAAACGCCCGATTCTATACATCTGCCCCCACATCGATGACGCCGACAACGCCGCCGATGACCTGCTCACCTTCGGCGCCCGGAATGTCGATACCCTTCCCGCCTGGGAAGGTCTGGAAGAACCCCTCGACGCCACCGACGAAATCCGAGCCCAGCGCCTAAAAACCACACTCAAAATATTGCAGGCCCCCGAGAACCTTATCATCACCGCACCCGTACAGGCCCTCTGCCAGCCGATACCAACACCGCAGTCCCTCCAGCAGAATGCCCTTGAACTTTCCGCCGGTGCGGAAATGTCACTTGAACGCGTTCTCGAATGGCTCACTGACAACCAGTTCGAACGCGTCGACCCCGTCGACCTGCCGGGTCAGTTCGCTCATCGCGGCGGCATCATCGACATCTTCGCCCCGCTCACCATTCAGCGGAACATAACCGACCAGACCCAGGCCGACCAGCCCGTCAGAATCGAGTTCTTCGGCGACACCATCGAATCCATCCGCTCGATAAACCTCGACACCCAACGCTCAACCGAATCGATAGAAAAAATCTCCATCATCTCCACCACCTCTGATTCCGCAAAAAATAAAAAGGAACTTTTCCTGAACATACTGCCCAAAGACACCCTTATCGTCCTTGATGAGCCTGCCGATACCGAAGAAGTCGCCAGCGTCTTCCTCGAAAGACTTGAGCACCCGGAAAATCTCTTCACCTGGTCCGACATCCATGCCGCAATCAATAATTTCCCCCGGCTGGATATCTGCCGCTTCGCAACCGCCGACCCGAAGGACTTCCTCAAGCTCAGCGTGAAAAGCATCCAGCAGTACCAGCAAAAAACCGTCTCCCTCTGGTCGGACCACAAACAGGCACTCGAAGAACTCGTCGAAAAAGCAAGGCAGGGCAAAAAAGTTCACCTCTATTGCGAAAGCCCGGCAGAAATAAAACGCGTCACCGAAATCATCGAACAGTCCTTTACAAAAATCCCCCGAAATTTCAAACTCAATCTCGGCTATATCCGTCAGGGCTTCGAAATCACTTCCCTCAGCACCATCATTGTCTCCCACCATGAACTTTTCGAGCAATATACCCTCCGCCGCCGCGCCAGGCCAATCCGACCGTCCGCCCCCATCGACAACCTCGTCGACCTGAACCCCGGTGACTATGTCGTTCACCTGTCCTACGGCATCGGAAAGTTCATCGGCCTCAAAACCATTAAAGAAAAAACCGGTACACACGAATACCTGACCATCCGCTACGCCGACAACGTCAAAATGCAGGTCTCCGTCCGCAATATCAACCTCATCCAGAAGTACATCGGCACCAGCCCCAAGCGACCCAAACTCAGCAAGGTCGGAACCAAAAAATGGCAAAACCAAAAGGAAAAAGTCACCCGCTCCGTCCGTGACCTCGCCTCCGAACTGCTCAACATTCAGGCCCGACGGCTCTCCGTCCCAGGTATTGCCTGCGCCCCGGACTCCAACTGGCAGGCCGAGTTCGAAGAAGCTTTCCCGTACCAGGAAACCAAAGACCAGACCGCCGCCGCCGAGCAAATCAAGTCAGACATGCAACAGCCCGTCACAATGGACCGCCTGCTTTGCGGTGACGTCGGCTACGGAAAAACCGAACTCGCCATGCGCGCCTCCTTCAAGGCCGTCGAAAATAACAGGCAGGTCGCCGTCCTCGTCCCCACCACCGTCCTCTCCGTCCAGCACGGCCGCACCTTTACCGAGCGCTTCGCCGATTTCCCCGTCACCGTCGAAGTCCTCAACCGCTTCAGAACAAAAAAACAGGCCTCCGACATCCTCGCCCGCACCCAAGCCGGCAAAGTCGATATCCTCATCGGCACGCACCGCCTCTTCTCGCCGGGCCTTGATTTTAAGGACCTCGGACTGCTCATCATCGACGAAGAGCAGCGCTTCGGCGTCCGCCACAAGGAAAAACTCAAAAGACTCCGATACAACGTCGACATCCTCACCATGAGCGCCACTCCTATCCCGCGCACACTCCATATGGCGCTGCTCGGCCTGCGTGACATCTCCTCGCTTTCCATCCCGCCCCTCGACCGAAGGAGCATCGTCACAAATGTCACCGCCTATAATAAAGACCTCATCAAAAAAGCGGTTATCCGCGAACTCAACCGTCAGGGCCAGGTCTTCTTCCTTCACAACCGCGTCCGCTCCATCGACAAAAAGGCATGGGAAATACAACAGCTCGTCAGAGACGCAAAAGTCGCCGTCGCCCACGGCCAAATGCCGAAAACAAAACTCGAAAACACAATGATTGAATTCGTCCTCGGCCAAATCGACATCCTCGTCTGCACCACCATCATCGAGTCCGGCCTGGATATCCCGAACGCCAACACCATCTTCATCAACGAGGCCGACCGCTTCGGCCTCGCCGAGCTCCACCAGCTCCGCGGCCGTGTCGGCCGCTACAAACACCGAGCCTACGCCTACATGCTGCTGCCCAAAAGCCGGACCATCACACCCATCGCCGCCAGGCGCCTCAAGGCTATCGAAGAATACTCCCACCTCGGCGCGGGATTTCGCATCGCACTGCGTGACCTCGAAATCCGCGGCGCCGGCAACATCCTCGGCCCCGAACAGTCCGGCCACATCCAGACCGTCGGCTACCAGATGTACTGCGAACTGCTTTCCGTCGCCGTCAAAAAACTAAAGAACGAACCCGTTGAAGCCGCCCCTACCGTCGTCATCGACCTCGGCCTGCCCGCCTGCATCCCGAAAAATTACATATCCTCCGAACGAAACAGAATGGAAGCATACCGAAAAATCGCCGCCGCAAAAATCACTGACGACATCAAACAGATTGAATCCGAACTCGATGATGTCTACGGCCCGCCGCCCGACGACGTAAAAACCCTCCTCCAAATCGCCGAATTAAGAATCCTTGCCGCCAAACAAAATATCAAATCCATCGTGGCCTCCCGCCCCGACCTTATCTTTTCGTTTTCAGAAGACGCCTCCACCCAAGCAAAATCCGCCCTGTCCAGAATCGCCGGGAAAATTAAATTCACCAACCCCAAAACCGCCTTCCTCCGCCTGCCGGAAAACTACTTCCAGCCTGCAACCCTCCTCGCCACACTACGAAAAACCCTTTCAAATAACCAGAAAAAGCCCGAAGATGCAGCCAATTAAACCTTTTACTGGAATTGTTTTTGATTTTTGGTTACAATACCCCGTTCAAAAAGTATGGAAAGTCAATTGGGAGTCCAACATGAAACAAGTACAAAAGAACAAAACAGTCATTCTTATAATTTGTTTGTTCATAGTCGTATTCCTGACGGCGTCCTGCTCAGAACAAGACGAAAAAAAGTTGATGAAGGAACTTGAAAACAAACCCCTCGCCCCGCGTGACAACCTGCCCGTGCCGTCAGGCGATATCGTTCTATCAGTCTTGGGTGAAACCATCACTACAGACCAGATAGTCGATCCGCTGGTCGAAAGGGTCAAACCTATCGTCGAGCAGGCCACCTATGAAACCTTCCAGGCTCGAATCGCCCCCCAGATCGAACAGCTCTTAACCAGTGAAGTCGCAAACATTGTCCTCTATCAAAAAGCAAGAAAGGAACTCGGCGCACAAGCCGACACCGCCATCGAAAAAGCCGTTGACAAGGAGATACAGAAATTCGTTAACAGTTTCGGCGGAGACTACGCAAAAGCCGAGCTGCAGCTTCGCTCAATGGATATGGACTGGCAGAGCTTCAGGGAATACCAGCAAAAACTCATCATTAGCCAGTCCTATATCGCCAAGGAACTGCCGGAAACCAAACCCATTACGTACCGCCAATTACGAAAGACTTACAACGAACTCAAAGAAAGTCGGTTCACAACACCCGCCTCCATCACGTTCCAGCTCATCGATATACAACCCGATAAGCTACGGCTCAACGATCCCAATCAAGACAGAATGACCGCCGCCCAGGACCTGGCCGATGACCTTTACACCCGAATCCAGGCAGGCGAGGACTTTGAGGTACTGGCCCGTGAATATTCACACGGCTATCGTTCTATTTACGGCGGACAGTGGCAGCCCGTGAATCCCGACTCCCTCGCCGAACCCTACGACATCATCGCCCGACATGCAAATGCCATGGAGCCCGGACAGCTCGCTAAACCCATACAAATACAAAACCATATCTTTATTATGAAACTTCAGGAAAAAACGGAATATAACGTACAGTCCTTTGAAGAGGTCCAGCAGGAGCTTGAGTCCACGATACGAGTCAATCAGCAGCGACAGGCCATCGACCGGCTCAGCCAAAAAATCGCCGGAGAAGTCGCTATACCGAACCGAGAGCTGTTCCTGAGGTTCTGTTTACAGGAATTGTACGCCAAAGCAAGCGAGGAAAATTTCTAAAACAAACAATCATGCAAATCATAGCACACGGTATAGACCTGGTCGATTTCCCGAGAATACAGAAAATGCTCGACAGTCATGGTGACAGATTCCTCAACAGAATTTTCACCGCTGCCGAACAGCAGTACGCCCATGCCAACAAAAACGGAATCGAAAAACTCGCCGGACGCTTCGCCGCCAAGGAGGCCGTACTGAAACTCATGGGCACCGGCTGGAGAGGAAAAATCGCATGGACCGATATCGAAGTCACAAACAATAAAACCGGACAGCCCCGGGTCACTCTCACAGGGGAAGTCAAAAATATCGCAGAAAAACTCGGCATCAGCCGGATAAGCGTAAGCATCACGCACACCGCAAATTTCGCCATCGCGTCCGCCGTGGCACTGACTCAAAAACAATGAAAACAAACCGTTTTGACTGCATCGTTATAGGAGCCGGACACGCCGGCATCGAAGCAGCCTATGCTGCCGCCAAAATCGGTGCACACACGGCTCTGGTTACCATTTCGAAAGACACTATTGCGCAGATGAGCTGCAATCCGGCCATCGGCGGCCTGGCCAAGGGACAAATCGCACGTGAAGTCGATGCTCTCGGCGGCCTCATGGGACTCGCCACCGATGCGACCGGCATACAGTTCAGAATCCTTAACCGCTCGAAAGGCCCCGCCGTCCAGTCCCCGCGAGCACAGGCCGACAAGTTCGAATATTCCAAATGGATGCGCAATAGACTCGAAAAAACGGAAAATCTTACCATTATCGAATCGCTCGCCAACGACATCATCACCGAAAACAATAAAGTCCGCGCTGTTAAATGCGCCAACGGAAATACCTACCAAACCTCCGCCTTGATTGTCACCACCGGCACCTTTCTCCGCGGTCTCATTCACATCGGCACCGAACAATTCCCCGGCGGCCGCATTGACGAGCCCGCAAGCAATGAACTTTCGGAATCCCTTGAACGAATCGGCCTGAAACTCGAACGCCTTAAAACCGGTACCCCCGTCCGCCTCGACGCCTCAACCGTCGACCTCGACAAACTTGAAGTCCAGCACGGCGACGACGTTCCCGCTCCCTTCTCCTTTACAACGGAAAAAATCGAAACCGAACAAATCCCCTGCTGGATTACCTACACCAACGAAAAAATACATAACCTTCTTCGTGACAATCTCGACCGCGCCCCGCTTTACACCGGACAGATAAAATCCATCGGTCCGCGGTACTGTCCCAGCATCGAAGGTAAAATCGTCCGCTTCCCCGATAAAAAACGTCACCAGGTCTTTCTCGAACCCCAGGAGCGCGGCGTCAAAACCATCTACTGCAACGGCATCAGCACCTCCGTCCCCAAAGACATCCAGCACCGGATGCTCGAGCTGCTGCCCGGCACCGAACACGCAAAAATACTCCGCTATGCCTACGCCATTGAATACGACTACTGCCCGCCCATCCAGCTCAAAAATAACCTCGAAACCAAAAAAATCTCCGGCCTCTTCCTCGCCGGACAAATCAACGGCACCAGCGGCTACGAGGAAGCTGCCGGTCAGGGCATCATCGCAGGCATCAACGCCGCCAGAAAACTACAGAACAAAGACCCCCTTATCCTTACCCGCGACCAGGCCTACATCGGAGTGATGATTGACGACCTGCTCACCAAGGGCATCGATGAACCCTACCGGATGTTCACCTCCCGCGCTGAATTTCGCCTCGTCCTCCGTGCAGACAATGCCGACCGAAGACTCACGCCCATCGGCCACGACGCCGGACTCGTCGACCCAAACAGATGGCAAATTTATCAAAAGAAAATAAAGAACATCAATCAGCTAAAAGACCATTTACAAAACACCAGAACACAGGGCACATCCCTGTACGACCTTCTCCGCCGGCCCCAAAAGACCTTCGAACAAGTAACTGCCGACGATGAATTTATCCGACAAAACAATTTCTCGAAGGAGGTCACCGAGGCCGTCACCATAGACGCCAAATACGAAGGCTACCTTGCCAGGCAGCGGAAGATGATTGACTCGATGAGGAACTTCGAAAACATAAAGCTGCCCGAAAATCTCGACTACAAAACCATCACGCACCTTAAGGCCGAAGCCTGCGAAAAACTCTCCGTCTTCAGACCCGCAACACTCGCCCAGGCCTCACGCATCAGCGGCATCACACCCGCCGACATCACCATCATCCAGGTTCACCTGAAAAAACATCTTGGCACAAGAAAGGTAAGAACATGAAGCTCGCGGACAACAGCTACAACGCCGCTCTCACCCGAAACGACCCGAAGTTCAAGCTCTGGCGAAACGCCGGACTGCTCATCACCTACAAATGCAATGCCGAATGTGAATTCTGTTACTACAACTGCTCACCCAGCCGGGGCGGCCTGATGCCGACCGATACCGTTCTCTCTATCTGGCACTCCCTTAAGTCACTGGCCGAAAACAACGAAAAACTCCACCTCACCGGCGGCGAGCCCTTCCTCTATTACGAACACCTCATCGACATCCTCACCCAGGCAAAAAGGCAAAACCTAACACCCCTCGACCTCATCGAAACGAACGCCTACTGGGCCGCAGATGAAAAAATCATTCTCGACAAATTAAAACAGCTCGACGACCTCGGAATGCACCGACTGAAAATAAGCTGCGACCCCTTCCACCAGGAATACATCGATATCGCACTCGTCCGCCGCCTGGCACAAACCGGTGCCGAGCTGCTTGGCCCCGAACGTGTCCTGGTCCGCTGGCAAAAATACCTTGATGAGCCGATGGATATTAAAAACCTCCCCGAAGCCGAGCGAGCTGAAATGTACCTGCAGGCTATGAAGGACTATCCCTGCCGCCTCACTGGCCGGGCCGCCGCGAACCTCGCTCTCCTGAGAGACCTCAAGGCCCCTGAAGAATTTATTAATAAGAACTGCAAACACGCCTTTCTCGGCGCAAAGGGTGTCCACATCGACCCATTCGGCAACGTCTTCAGCGGCACCTGCAGCGGCATCATCCTCGGCAATGTCAACCGCACCCCCCTCGAAGAAATCTGGCAGAACTTCCACCCCCGACACGATGAAATTATCAAGACCCTCTTCGAATCAGGCCCTTACGGCCTGCTTGAAAAATTTCCGCAGCTTGAAAAACTCAAATCAGAAACATTCGCCGACAAATGTCACCTCTGCACCACCGCCCGCCAGCGCCTCTTCGAAAACCGCATCGCCCCCGACACCATCGGACCCGCCGAATGCTACCAGTAGCACCTTCTCAAGATTCTCTAATAGTCCCGACAAAAAAACTCTGATTTTCTCCTTTGAAAAGTCTATTGTGATGCGGTATGATGAGAAGGACTTAGAGGTATTTTTGGGAGACTTTTGTAGATGGATGTCAAGCAGCTGGAAGGTTCAAGGATCAAAGTATTTCAGGAGATGAATGAGACACTTCTGATCTGGAAAAAAGAGCAGGAGAAACGAGGGTTTGTTCATTATATATTTCTTATTTTTCTTTTACCGTGGTTTCTAGCATGGACCGCCGGAGGAATCGCAGCTTTCTTTTTGTTTTTGGTTGTTACTTTTAGTTTTATGACCGGTGACGCTTCTCTATTTTTCCCCTTATTCACATTACTGTGGCTGGTTGGGTGGGCATGTGGCGAAATATTAGTTTTCAGGTTTTTAAAGTATTCATTACTTCCATCGAAGCCATCAATATTGACTTTAAGGAACAGGGATATTCGTTTTCAAACAGGGACCGAGAAAATGGACCTTTCTCCTTTTCGAAGAAGATATGGGATGAGGTCTTATCGGGAATTTTTTAAGAGATTTAAAAATCGCATTTTTTATCTTGGGCCATACGAGATTGAAACCCTAAGATTTGACGAATCAGGTGAAGGTTCGAGACTATAATTCGATAAAGGAATAGAGCGAGTTGAGATTGGAAAAACACTTAGTGAGCCAGAACGTCGATGGTTACATGAGATTTTGTCTGAACACATAAAGACCTTAGGGATTATATAAGATGAAAAGAGAGCCTCCCAAGGGAACAAAGATAGAGATTGAACGGAAAGCAGGTTCAACGACATATCGCTGGAGTAACAAGGAAAAAAAGCTTGATTTACCCAAGGTTTTTTTGATGACTTGGCTTGCGGGCTGGACAATAGGCGGTATCACGGTTTTAAGTATTTTAATAAGCGGTTCGTTGGATGCAGAAGATAAGTCTTTTTTCTGGAAGTGGATTCTCGGCTGGGCCGCTGGAGAGGTTATTGCTATATGCTTTTTATATGTTTTACTGAAGCCCCTGAAACCATCGGTGCTGATTTTATATGAGGGAAGTCTGCATTTTGAGACAGGAACGCGTCCATCTGTTACAACACATCTTGAAAAACACCGGCAGGATTTAGCTACTTATTTAAAAGGATTGAAGAACAATATATACGAAGTGGGTGTTTCAGAGTTAGAGAGCTTAAGTCTTGAAAGAAAGAATGAAAGACAAACTCTGTGTTTCTATTATGGGGATGAAGAGGTAGAAATCGGAGATGCTCTGACAGAACCGGAAAGAGAATGGATTTACGAAGTTATAAAGGAACATATTGAGGGCTTATAGTTAAAGAGAACTTATACAGCGGACGGAAAGATGAAAGGAAAAAAATGATTGTGTTTGACATTTTATCGAAGTATTTCTGGGCGATGTGTATTTTAGTGGGTGTCTTGAATACACTGGCATTAAAGCACAGGGCTAAACATGTCATCGGGGAGGAGATGGCATCAACAGAACAGTTCAAGAGAATCTTAAAGTGGTCTTTTATCTCTTTAAACCTGCCGTGGGTAGTAATGGGAATCGGGTGCCTGCTTGATAAAGACCTCACGATATGGCATTATTTCAGACCGAGGGACGGAAATGTTTTTGTTATTGTCTGGTGGATTTCAATTTTTTTGCTGTGGTTATTAGGATTCTGGTGGCTGTTTTTTAGGAAAGGGGCTGAAACTATTGCCGAATATAATCTTTTTGCCTTCTTTTCTCGAGGTCTTATTATAAGGCATCCTTTACATATCAAGCTATTGTATTTATTTGTTGTCTTGGTGGGTATCGTTGTTGCTGTTTCTATGTGGATGAGTGATATACCGTTGCCGGATTTTTATTAAACAATTCAAAGATTAATTTATGAGTCATGAATGACTGATTAAGAGAAAAGGGATTTTGCGATGGAACAGGTACTGGATATCGTTCTGTGGGTTTTGGTTGTGGCGGCAGTGTTGTGGGGCGGTATTGTTTTTGTCAGTTTTGCTCAGTCGCTGTCGTTGAAACAATCGAAGCTGAAACGTTTAGAGAATGATACACCCCCGGAACTATCGCACGCCTGGGCGGCAAACAGCGGCTTCGAATTTGCGGGCAACTTCAGGTTCGGTTCAGTTTATATTGCCGGATGGGAACACAAGAGACGGCCAGGCTTTTTCTGCGAGTACCGCCTGCAGCAGAGGATGTTTTATGACATAACGACAAACTTCGCCGACGAGATGAGCCTGACGACGGCAAGCACGAAGGACGGCAACCTCACACCGAAACCGCCGGGGCATTATCATCAGACCTTTTCGAATTTGAGCTTAGAGCAGTTGTGGGAAAAACACATCGAGGCCGAGAACTACCTGGTTGAAAAAGCCGGTGTGAGGCCGGCGGATGTGGTGCTCTCTTTCGAGGATGAAATCACAGCAGCTGTCCAAAAGGAGCTGGCCTATCATAAGACCATCCCACTGTATCATTTTCGTGTGCCGTGGTGGTATTTTGTCAGGCGAAACCGCCTGCATAACAAGACCATCCGGCAACAGCATGAATCCGGCATGATAACGCTGCCGAACGAGATGTTATGAGTTTTTACTCGTCTTCGAGGGAGGCGTAGGAGCGCTGTCCTTCGGCGACGTAAGCGTGCCGGGTCTGGTCGGAGGTATCGGGGGAGTCGGGCTGTTGGCGGCTGGAGAGCATGTGTTCGTATTCGTCGGGCGTCATCAGGACTTCGCGTGCCTGTGAGCCCTTGTATTCGCCGAGGATACCCATGCCGGCCATCATTTCGATGATTCTCGAAGCGCGGGCGTAGCCGATGTTGAGCCGACGCTGGAGCAGTGACACTGAGCCGCGTTTTGTTTCGAGGACGATTTGGATGGCCTCGTCGAACAGATCGTCCTTTTCCATATCGGCGGCGTCGAACTGCCGCAGTTGTGTCAGCTCGGGATGGAACTGCGGCTCGGCGATTTCCTTGAGGTGCTTGATGATGGCTTTTACTTCCGAGGAGTCGAGAAAGGTTCCCTGGGCGCGGACCAGGTCGCTGGTACCGGGTCTGAGGAAAAGCATGTCCCCTTCACCAAGCAGGGTCTCGGCGCCGTTCTGGTCGAGGACAATACGGGAGTCGAGCCGTGCGGCGACGCGGAAGCCGATGCGGCAGGGCATGTTGGACTTAATCAGGCCGGTGACAACCGTGGCCTGGGGGCGCTGCGTGGCGATGACGAGGTGGATGCCGATGGCACGGCTTTTCTGGGCGAGGCGGACGATATAGGCCTCGATTTCCTTCGGGGAAGTCATCATCAAATCGGCCAGCTCGTCGATGACGATGACGAAGTAGGGCAGCTTCTTGGGAATCTTCGCTTCCTCATCGGGTGTTGAGGGGTTGAAACGCTCGATAATCTGGTCCGGGCCGAGGCGGTTGTATTCGGCGATGTTCTTAACCCGCGCCTCGGAAAGCAGAGCGTAGCGTTCGTCCATCTTGACGGTGGCCCATTCGAGAATCTGGACGGCCCGCTGGGTCTCCGTGACAATGGGACACATCAGATGGGGAATAGTGTTGAAGGCGGTCATCTCGACCATCTTGGGATCCACGAGGATGAGTTTGACCTCATCAGGACGCTTGGTGAGCAGGGTGCCGGTGATGATGGCGTTCAGACACACGCTTTTTCCGGAGCCGGTGGTACCGGCGATAAGCAGATGCGGCATCGAGGTCAGGTCAGCCACGAGCGCCTCGCCGGAGGAGTCCTTTCCGAGAAATAGAGGTATCTGCATTTTTTGCGGCTTGTTGCCGGCAAGGTTCATAATGTCTTTAATGCGGACTTTCTCCTTTTCGGAGTTGGGAACTTCGATGCCGATGGTGTGTTTCCCGGGCAGCGGGGCGACGACGCGGACGGCACCGGCGCCGAGAGCACGTGCCATATCGTTGGCGAGGTTTGTAATCTGGCTGACCTTGATGCCGGCGGCGAGCTGGAGCTCGAACATCGTGACAACCGGGCCGGTCTCGGCGGCGACGACCTGCGCATTGATGTTGAACTCAGCCAGGAGTGTCTCGAGCGAGTGCGCCTTCGACTTGACGATGGTTTCCTGGACGGCGGAGAAGCCGTGCTCAGGTTCGGCCAGCAGGTCAATGGGCGGCAGGGTATAGTCTTCGTAGTCAGGCGGGATGTAAGACTGACGCGTTTGCTGCTTGGCGTCTGTTGAGCTGAAGACGGGTATTTGTTTTCGCTCTTGTTCATCAGGCAGCTTCGGCTTTGTTTTGGCTTGTGCCTGCGGCTGCGGTGATATTTTGATTCGCGATTGGCTTTGTGCTGTTTTTTGCTTTTCGCTGAGCTTCCGCCAGATTTCGCTGAGGACCTTCGAGTGCTCTTTGGCGGCGGAGAAGGCGGGAGCGGCAATGTAGGCGGTTTTGCCGAAGAGCAGTGCGACGGATTTGAGGAACTGGACCACGAAGGTGTCGGCGAGCAGGACGAGTGAGGTTATCCAGGCGGCAAGCAGGAGGATGAAGGTACCGATGAGAGCAAAGTGCTGCTCGAGGAATGTTATGACGCCGATGCCCAGTATGCCTCCGGAACCCATGGGAAACTCGAAGACGGCCTTGGGGAAAAACAAGTAGAAGGAGGCCGAGGCGGCGGCGGTTATCAGGGCCAGGCCGATGCCGCGCAGGATGGGTTGGCCGATCTGCTGTTTGAATACTTTTGAGAAAAGTAGCGCAACAGAAAAAACAAGCAATGCGAAGATACCGGGACCGATGTAGTAGAGCAGGTGATAGGCACAGAAAGCGCCGATTGGCCCGCACCAGTTTGCGGACGGCTTGTTGTGGGGATATGCGAATTTGCTCGGCCAGTCGTTGATATCAAAGCTCAGACAGCTGCAGAACAGCAGCACAAGCAGTCCGATGAGAATACACCAGGCGGCGGTTTTATACGTTTTTTTGTCCTTCTTTTTTCTCATAAAATTCGGCGTCCGATAATAAAGCGGTTCCATCGGCGCACACGAACAGTGCCCCGCTTATCGACAAGGGTTTATCGGCAAGAAAGGGGCGTTTTCTGAAGATTTGTACCCGTTAGAAAGTAATATATTTTTCTGCTTTGGCGAGGCGTTTGTTGGGCTTTGCGATGTCGCGGATGCAATGGAGTTTTGAGCGGCGGCGGTGCTGCAAGATTCGTGATACGGTAACGGGGCCGAGGCCGGGGACACGAAGCAGCAGATGCTTTGGTGCATAATTTATGTTGAGGGGAAAGGTTTCGGGATGGCTGTCGGCCCAGGACTGTTTCGGGTCAGTAGTCAGTGACAACCGCCCGTCTTCTTCGAAAGGAATTTCGTCGCCTTTGAAGCCGTATTTTCGCAGGAGAAAGTCAACCTGGTAGAGGCGGTGCTCGCGTGTGAGGTTATCGTGCGCGTTATGGCTGGTTTGTTCAGCGGGAAGGGAAGTGTCACCGAGGCCAGTCTGGTAAGCGCTGAAGTAGATGCGGTTGAGATTGAGGCGGTCATAGAGGGCGGCGGTATATTTGACGATTTCGGCATCGGTTTCATCGGAGGCGCCCACGATGAATTGTGTAGTTTGCTTGACCCGCTGGTACCTGTTGCCTTTGGCGGTCAGCGATCTGATTTGTTTTATGGGCTCGATAATGTCGGTGAGGAAGTTTTTCCTATCGGAGAGTTTTTCGAGATGCTCGGCACCGGGGGTTTCGATGTTAAGTGAGACGGCGGTGGAAAGGGAAACGGCTTTTTCGACGGCGGCGGGACTTGCGCCGGGCAGGACCTTCAGATGGATATAGCCGCGGAACTTGTGTTTCTTTCGGATGATGGAGGCGGTGTCGATGAGCCGCTGCATGGCGGTATCGGCTGAGCCGGTCAGCCCTGATGAGAGAAACAGACCCGAGACCAGACCGCCGGTGTAGTAGTCCATAAAGACCTTCGCGGCTTCGTCGGGTGAGAGGGTGCAGCGGCGTGTGTCCATGTTCGACCGAAGCGGGCAGTATTTGCAGTCGCTTGAGCATGCGTTGGAGATAAGGGTTTTAAAGAGGACGCTTGTGCCGCCGTTGGGCAGGGTCACAGGGTAAATCCATTTGCCTCTTGAACTTCTGCGGCGGTGTTCATCTTTTGCAGAGCCGCAGGCACAGGCAAGGTCATACTGCGCATCGGTGCTGAGCAGTTCGAGCTTCTGCTGTGTATCAGGTTTGGAGATAATACCGACCATAGGGAAACCTTTCTTTGGGCCGTGGTGATTGTACCGCATTTATCGGCAGCGTGCACGAGGTCAGATGAAAAATGGCTTGAAAAAAAATATTTTTCGCGGATAATGCTGGCCGTGATGAAAAGTTATGAGAGAATTTTTATTTTCAACGAAAGGGCAAAACGATGAGAAGACCAATTTCAATCATTGTGTTAGTTCTTTGTATCTGTGTTGTTTGTTTGGGGGCGGAGTTTAAGAAGACTCCGGGGCCGGTTGAGCTGGAGGACGGCGACACGTTTGTGTTTATCGGCGACAGCATAACACACCAGTGTTTGTATACACAGTACGTGGAGGATTATTTTTATACGCGTTATCCGGACAGACGAATACATTTTCGAAATGCGGGCATCGGCGGGGACAAGGCAAGGGATGTGCTCGATAGGTTCGATGAGGATATCGCGAAGTTCAAACCGAAGTATGCGACGATTCTGATTGGAATGAATGACGGGGAATATACGGCGTTCGAGGACAGGATTTTCAATACGTATAAAAGAGATATGACTGAGATGCTCGATAAGCTTGCGGAAATCGGCGTAAAAGCGATACCAATGACACCGACAATGTATGACCTTCGGCAGGCACTGAGGGGCCGGAACTGGGTACAGGCCCAGCGGGCCGGAGGGGAGCATTACAACGCCGTGCTTTCGTTTTTCGGGATGTGGTGTCTGCAGCAGGCACAGGAAAGGGGATTGGGATTCGTGAATATGTATGAGCCGCTGAATCGTTATACCCGTGAAGGACGCAAGAATGATGCTGAGTTTACCCTGATAGAGGACGCGGTTCATCCGGAGGAGGACGGACAGTTCATTATGGCGTATGCCCTGCTGCGTGATATCGGGGCAGAGGGTCCCGTATGGAGTATTGAAATCACTGGCCAGGACAACATCTGGCTCTATCATGCCGAGCACGGAAAGATTAGTGATGCACAAACGAATCGAATCGCCTTTACTTTTACAGCAAACAGCTTGCCCTTTGTCGTGCCGGAGGACGCGGAGATGGGTTTTATGATGACTGACGCGAAGAATACCCTGAGCAGACAGACGCTGCGCGTGGTTGGTCTTGAGAGCGGCGAGTATAGACTATTGATTGATGGGAATGTGGCAGATATATTTGATTATGCGGATTTGGCAAAGGGCGTGAACCTGTTCGGGAATTTCAATGTACCGGACTACCGGCAGGCGATGGAAGTGGCTGAACTAAATCTTCAACGGAACGAGGACGCGATACAACCGCTGCGTGATATGTGGATACAGCTTAAGTTCAGGCGTTATCGCGAGAGGGGTGATTGGCAAGAAGAGGAAGAAGAAGAGGAAATAGATGATGATATGAGTATTGAGGAGTGGAAAGAGAAGGTTCTTTCTAAGGAGGCCCAGAAGCTTGAGGAGAAGGCAAAGGAATTTGAAGATAAGATCTACGAAATTAATAAGCCGCGGTCTCACACCTATGAACTAATAAAATTATAGAGCGTAGAGCTTTAAAACTTGAATTGCTTGAATTGATGCTGGTATAGCTTATAATGAACATTTTATTGATTGGCCCTGGTGTTAATGTCGGGCGGACAAGGAGTGATAGTATGAAGAAAAAGGATACACGGGCGGACAAAAAGAAAAAAGTAATTGAGGTCTTAAACAAAGCGCGGGCGATGGAGCTGCATGCCATTCATCAGTATATGAATCAGCATTACAACCTGGATGATAAGGATTACGGTGAGTTAGCGAAGAATGTGAAACTGGTATCGCTGGATGAGATGCGTCATGCCGAGCAGTTTGCCGAGCGCATCAAGGAGCTGGGCGGTGATCCGACAACGGAAAAAGCGGCCAAGGTGCAGCGTGAGCAGAAAATTGAGGCGGTATTCAGTTTTGACAGCAAACTCGAAGACGATACCATCAGCGCGTACAACGATTTTCTTCTGGTCTGCAGGGAAAACGGGGACAGCACGAGCATGAAGCTGTTCGAGACGATTATCGACGAGGAGCAGATTCATCTGAACTACTTTGAGAATATCGACGGCCACATCAGCGAGCTCGGCCAGACGTACCTTGCCCGTATCGCGGGCACGCCTTCCTCGACCGGTCTGCAGGACCAGGGCTTCGCCGTCAGAGAGGGCGAAGGATAATCTTAAAAAGCGTAACTGAAGTTTTTGTTTTGTTAAATAAAAGGAAGGAGATGTATTATGTGCGGACAATCAGCAAATGAAAACCACGCAACCAGCAAGCTGTGTGCGATGACGTGCTGTCAATGTAATATTGACCTGGAGAAAATTAAATCGCTGACGAACGCCCCGAAATATATCTGCAAACAGTGCGGCCGGGTCGCCAACAGCGAAGAAAATCTGTGTGCGCCAGAGCCGCTGGGCTAAGAGTTGACTTAATATCAAGTCGGGGGCTTGATATTTTTATGATTTTCCGGCGACAACAGCAAATTCTGCGGAGTTGACGTCGAAGGGTGAACCTGCAACATCAGAATAAAAATCCTCTATCGTGAACCCGTTTTCAGTAAACTCTCTTTCAACGGTATCAGGGCTGAAATACTGTAACCAGTTATAAATGGTTCGTGTACCCGTTGCTTCGATTATCGTATATTTGTCGCAAATCACCTTTTCCTTCTCGTACTTAAACGTATTCAGAAAGCCGTAGTATTTATTCGGCGACCAGAAAACATTCTGCAGATTGATTTCGTATAGCGTTTGTTCCTGTCGTTGTTCAAACGCATTCTGTGAATACACATCGAGCAGAACGGAGCCGCCGGGTTTCAGGATTGTATGGAACAGGTTAAGCATCTTTTTTCTCTGGGCAGGACTAAGAGCGCAGAAGTCGCACATTATCATCAAAATGATGTCAAAACGGTCATCTGTTTCAAACTCAAGATAGTTCTGATGTATATAGTGGATGGATAATCCCTGCTTGTTTGCAGCTTCCTGAGCGTACTGAATTGAGCTCTTTGAAAAGTCTATGCCGGTCACGTTTGCCTGTCTCTTAGCCAACTTTGTTGTATACAATCCCGGTCCACAGCCGAAGTCGGCGATCTTCGTGTCTTCTGTAACGTTGAAATGTGACACAATCCACTCAACGGAACGGTCGATAAACTTTGTATTACGTGAAGCGATATCCACGTTCTCGTTGAGATGGAACTTAAGCATTTGCCGACAGGTATGCTCATCCGTCCACAAGTCGGAAGCCGTGTAAAACTCGAACGGCTTGGGGCGTGTATTGATTTTCTCCAGTTCTTCAAACATTAAAAAAACATGTCACCCCTACAGTTTAAAAAGTGCATTAATTGAAAAATCAATGTCTTCTGTTTTGTCAAAGAGTCCATAGCTGCGAAAAGATTCACGATTTTTTATTAGTTGCTGTTTTCTTGTTCGAATTCACTGTTTTTGGCGGTATTCAGGAGTTCGGCGATATTACTTGCCCCGCCGAGCACGGCCGCCGCGCTGTCCAGTGAACCATTTGCGCCCTGGACGCTGATGAGGGGGACTTTAATAATCTCCGGTTTTTCCTGGGCCGCCTTAAGCGTTATTTTTAGCATCTCAAGCATCAGGGTTCTGTCCTGTCCGAGAACCTCGACAACTGCGTTCTGTCCCTTTGCAAGTCCTTCGAGATATAGTTTTTCCCCTTCGCCTTCAGCCATTCTCTGCTGTTTCTTAAATTCAGCCGCCTCCTGGGCGATTTTGGCTTCCATCAGCTTCGGCTGCTGGTCCGCCTTGGCCTTGGCTTCTTCCCGTTTGATTCTGACTTCCTGCGATTCTCTTTCCTTCTCGAATGTTTTCTGCATCTGGTCGGCGAGCTGCTCGCGCTGTCGAGCGACCAGAAGCTCAGGCGGTATGACGACATCACCGAACTTAACTTCGATAAGTGTCACGTATCCCTTCTTGCCTTCGGGCAGCAGGGCCTGCTCGATCTGGCTTTCGAGATTATTGCGGTCTTCAACAAGGTCAAGGACTTTTATTATCAGTTGACCGGCTTCGTCTTTTTCACCGGAACCGAGAATGTTCCGTACCACGGAACGGGTAATCGGGGTCATTATCTTGTTTTCAACTTCCTTGATATCCCCCACGGAAGCGACGACATAGGGAGCCATCTCCGGCGCGACCTGGAACAGTATCCTCAACTCGATCGGGACGGTCCAGCCTTCGACGCGAACGAAGATGGCCTGGTCGGCCGCATCTTGAGGGACCTGAATAGATTCCTGACGCACCGTCTGGGTTATGGAGCCTTCTTCACTCACTGACAGGTCTATCCATCGGCGCTCATAGCCCCCTTTATAGGTCCAGGTCTGAACCCTTGTGTCAATCGGAAGAATATCGTAAGCGGCCGTATTCAGATAATATTGTCCCGGCAAAAGCACCTTGGCCCAGACACCCTTGTACCCTTCCGGAACGACTTTCGCCTGCAGTCCGCCTTTGACTTCAATATTGAGCTTATCAACTTCTTCCTGGACATAAGGCACTTCCTGCTGATTGGATTTAACCACACCGACAAAACCCTTGTCAATATTTGTCACCGGGATGAAATCGTCCTTTTCGATTTTAAACAGATATTGATTGATTTTGTAGGTACCCGGAGGCAGGACCGTCAGTTGCGGCCCTTTATAGCCGCCGTTTTCGAGAAAGTATTTCCCATCCAGCATATTTTTAAAATCGGCCTCAGTCCAGCGGGGCGCATACACCATCCCCTTGGGCAGCCGCTGCCCGTCCAGCGCGACGACCATCGCACAGGTACCCGGGCTGACGGTTATATCCGGCATCTGTTCGACATCGTAGATGATATTTAACAGCGGTTTGAAATGAAAACCGGGCATCAGCAGCTCGGCCTGCTTTCCGAGTTCTCCATCGGTGGCGATAATCCTTCCCTGCTGTAATTTTCTTCCGGCAAATTTCTTTTTCATATGGCCGGTCTTGTCGGCGTCAATGATGACAAACGACGTTGAAAGAATAAAAAACAAGGCGAAAATCCACAACAAAACACTCAAAGATTTGAGCGGCAGGTGGATTCGCTGACGGCTTTCTCTGCTCATTGACACGGAATACACCCATACAATAATCCCTGCAAGGAACGAAATGACGGCCAATATTATCTGAATCATCTTTCTCTCCTATGATAAAAGTCTACTCCAATTTATATTTATTTTTATGTTAAGTATTTGCGATTACAAAGTTTGGGAAGTCTTCAAATACCCAATCGTTCTTCAGTGTGTTATAAATAATTCCCAA
>Ga0180438_10001517_pt1 | contig 41036 bp, 68 predicted proteins | sample SS_ome_12_FD_132455 | JGI IMG/M metagenome (GOLD analysis project Ga0180438, IMG submission 132455) | Hypersaline lake sediment archaeal communities from the Salton Sea, California, USA - SS_3_D_2 metaG | ecosystem: Environmental > Aquatic > Non-marine Saline and Alkaline > Hypersaline >...
GATTTCGCCGATCTGGATCACGAGCACGCCGCGGGAAAGCTCGGCACCGCAATCGACGCAGCGCTCGGGCGGCTGGCCGTGGAGTCTTCTCTTCACGGTTCGAGCGGGATCGCGCCGTGAGGGATCACGCCGCCGGCCGAGCGCTCCCAGCAGCAGCGGGAGCACCAGTCGACGCCGATGGGCGCGAGGGCGTGCTCTCCGATCTGCCTGGCGAGCGCCCGGACCCGATCCTCCTCGGCGGGGGTCAGGGGGTGGCCGCTGAGGATCACGCCACGCTTCGCCGCCTGGCAGACTTCGATGTCCAGCTCCAGCAGCTCACCGAAGTAGATCTCCTCGACCTGCTCCTCGACGACGCCCTCCTCCAGCAGGTTCACGCCGCAGAAGGCGCACGGGACGCGAATGTGATCGCGCCAGGTCACCGCCCGACCGCCATGTCGCCGAGCGCGGTGATGACCCGCTCGACGTCCTCCTGGGTGTGCGGGGGGACCTGCTGGCCCAGGCCGCCCAGCTCCAGGGCGACCAGCTCGCGGGCCTGGTCGAGCGCCTGCTCGCGGGCCTCCTTGGCGACGACCTGGCGCATCGTCCGGCCCTCGCTTGCGACGGCCTGGCGGATCTTCTCACAGGTGGCCGGCGCGCCCCCCAGGCTGGGGGCCTCTCCCAGCAGCTCGATCACCACGGCCATCGCCATCCGGTCTTCGGGCCTCATGCCTCTCCCTCCCCGCGCACCAACTCGGGCCAGAGGTCGGCCGCGCGCATGATCGCCCGGCTGATGGCGAGCGCGGGCGAGTCCGGGTCCTCGTCGATCTGGCACATCTCGCAGGTGACCCCGTCGCTGCCCAGGCGTCGGATCGCGCAGCCCCAGGTCGTGTCGTGGAAGACGCTCGGCCGCAGGCCGCGCTCGACCAGGCGCTTCGCGGCCCACATCGCCGCGTCGTCCTCGGTGGAGAAGGCCGACCAGCACTCGATCTTCAGGATCTCGCAGCCGGCCGTGATGCTCTCCGGGTGGTCTCGGTTCTGCTCCTCCACCCACGTCTCCAGATCGGCCTTCGAGCGCACCGCCCCCCAGCTCGCGGTCGTCAGGATGAAGGACTCGCCGCCGTCGCGGGATGCGCCCCACTCGATCCGGGGCTCCAGCCCCAGGGCCCGGCCGACGGCTGCGTCGAGGTCCAGGCCGGGCGGGAGATCCCAGGGCGGTTTCGTGGTCTCGCCCACTAGAAACTCCCACTCTTATAGGGGGCGCGCTTGCAGGACGTTCGGGCCTGCAACTCCGGGGCGTAAGTGCTTGATCTTGTTAGGTGTGCGCCCGCTTCGAATCCGGGCGCCGCCTCCAAAACCACCCTAAAACCTCCTTGAAAACAGCAGGTTGTCCTGCATCTGAATACACAGATAAAGCGTCGCAGGACAGGTGCAGGACAGAAGCCCTTCCTCGGGTCGGGGCCCCGGGGCCCCGGGGCGCCGGGGCGCCAGCCCATCCTCTCGACGAACCAGGCGATGCCTTCCGTCGGCAAGAACCACTCACCCCGTAGGTGATGACCCGCTCGCCGGAGGTGGTTGTGGATCCGCGCTTCGTCGCCCCTCGTCCCTGGACAGAAAGTGAGCAACCGCAGCCGCAGCGGGCACTCGCCGCGGAGCCCGGCGAGCCTTTCCCTCGGGTTCGTGCTGAAGCCGATCTTTACGGGCCCATCACCCCCGGCCTGGATCGCGTAGATGAAGCCGCTCAATCGCCTCTCTCCTGCCCTTTGGTTTGCAGGACGAACGGGGGAAGGTGAGGGTTTTCGGCTTCGGTCCCCGGCCGCGGCTTCGGCTTCGTCGAGCGTGTGTGTTTCCCCCGCTCATGGTAGACGCGGTTCCTGGGCGTCGAGCACGCGGAGCAGTGCTCCAGGACCACCGGGGGCGTCTTCTGCTTCGCCGGCATCTCAGTCCTCCCTCGGCGGCCGGAAGCGGTGTCCGCAGTCCACGCACGCGATCACGACGGCGGCCTTCTGCGCAAGCGTGCGCGCGTCGAGGGCGACGTTCCAGCTCGCGCATCTCGGGCAGCAGGCCGGAGGTTCCGGGCGCCCGCAGGTCGGACATTGCCCCGTCGTCTTCGGCGGAAGCCGAGTAAAGGACTCCGTCGGCGGCGGTGGGTGCATCACAATCCGCGCGCACTCACGGCACCAGTGGACGGTGACCTTGATGCCATCCGGCAAGCGCTCCTCCGAGAAGATCAGGCCATCGCCGCCACACGAGCAGCAGTTATTCATAACCCGGATCGAGACCCCAGGGATCTTGACCGGCTCCGGGCTATCTACTCCTGCCATGCCTCAGTCCTCCACCGGGCGCGGGCGGGGCACGTCCACCAGGGCCTCACCCGCGAGCTTGACGTAGCGCTTCGTCGTCTTCGAGTGGTCAGCGTGGCCCAGGTAGAACCCGACCTTCTCGATGTCGACACCCCGGCCGGCGGCGCTGGTCGCGAAGCAGTGGCGGAGGGCCTCGTTCGGCTTGAACCAGAGGCCGGTGGCCGCCATCGCCGCGCGCACCACCCGGCGGGCCGCGGCCGGCGTCCACCGCTTGTCCGCGTTCTGGGCGTCGGGGTTCGGGAAAAGGGGCCGGGCCGGCGCCGCAGCGTCCCGAAGGCGGGCCGGTCGCTCCACCTGGTCGTGGATCCACCGCGCGACCTCGCCGTCCGCCGGCAGATACCGGACCCGGCCGCCTTTCCCGTGGACCGTGAGGACGTCACGCTCGAAGTCGTAGTCCCGGACGTTCGCCCGGATCGCCTCGCTGGGCCGGAGGCCCATGTAGCCGCGCGCCAGGAACGCTCCCCTCTTCTCCCAGGGGATCGCCGCCAGGAGGCGATCCTGCGCCTCGGGGGTGGGGATTCTGGGCGCGTGCTCGGGGATCTGGACCTCGGGCAGCTCGGCCACCACTTCGAGGTCGCCGCGCTTTCGAAGCCAGCGCAGGCAGGTCCCGACGTCGGCCACCAGGTGGTGGACCGAGCCCGGGGAGAGCTGCTTCTCGTCGAAGAGCCAGTCGCGCCAGTCCTCCAGCACGCCGTAGTTGATCGCCTGAATCGGCAGGTCGAGCAGGGGGTCGAGGTGGCCGCGGCGCTCGTGGCCGCGCAGCTCGTCGATCCGCTTCTCGGAGAGCTGGCGGCGGCGGTCGTCGCGGCCCTGGCGGGCCTTGGCCGCGCAGAATCGTCTGTAGTGGCGCCGGAGGAGCATCTCCGGGGCGCCCGTCGGCAGGAAGTCGGCGATGGCCTGTAGCTCGCTCAGGCCGTTCCGGATGTCGGCCCTGATCTCCTCCAGGGCCTCGCGCGCCTGGGCCTCGTCGCGGAAGAGGACCCGCTTGCCGCTCTTCGTCTGGTAGCCCCGCAGCCGGTAGCGCGTGCCCCCGATCCGGCAGTAGATCAGGGGGTAGACCTTGCCCCCGCGACCCTTCTCCAGCTCGACGCTGCCGAAGCCCCTCGCCACCTCCCTCAGATACCACGACCGGCGCATCGCGTGTTGCGAAATTGCATGGACGGGGGGCGCGCTCAAGGAGCCCTCCCCGGCGGTGCCTTGGAGGGCTTCGTCAGCTTCGCGACGGTCAGCAGGACCGGCCAGCCTCCCTCGAACTTGAAGATGAACTTGAGGCCCTTGTGCTTCCGCCGCTCGGGGGCCGCGGCCGGCGCTTTGAGCTGGAGCGCTTCGGTCGCGACGCGGGCGAGCCAGGTGTGGAGCCCCTCGTCCTTTTGCCGATCCTGGCGCCAGATCTTGAGGCACTGAAGGGAGACGCGGTCGATCGCGTGGCCGGTGACGTCGAGTTCCGGCGTGGGTGTGCCTCTGCGCTGCATCTCGGCCAGGGCGTGCTCGGCGTGCTCGTGGCCGTTCGAGACCATCCATTTCAAGTGGCTCAGCGGAACGCTCGTGATCCGCCGGCCGCGGAAGTTCCCGTCCTTCAGCGTGAAGTGGTGGAGGTCCTGCGGAGCCGTGGTCACGATCGCTTCATCTCCCGCAGGCGCCGGTCGATCTCGGCCGCGATCAGCGCGCCGGCTTTCTCCAAGCAGCGCAAACCCTCCTGGTTGTTGATCGGGCGTTCCTCCTCTTCGTGATCGCCCGGCTTCCACCAGTGCTCGTCCCAGTGTCTCGGCCAGAGCCAGTCGAAGACGGCGTGGCCGGCCTGCTCACCCAGGAGGCCCGTTGACTCGATCGCGTAGAGGGCGCCGACGGCCGCCAGATCTCCGACGTCATGCTCGTCGTCGTGGTCAGCGGTCCAGCCCTCCTCGTCGATCTGACGCTGCCGCTCCATCGCGATCCGGCCGATCCCTGTCGTGTGGTCCACCGTCATCCTCCCCCGGGATGTAGAAGGGCCCCGCGTCGGGGCCGTTGACGAAGAGCTTCTGGTCGTCCGGCCAGAAGCCCAGGTCGTACTGCTCAGAGCCGTCGAGGCAGTTGACCAGGACATCCTGCTCCTGGGCGCGCAGCATCACGGCCCAGACGTCCGTGTAGGTGTCGTGGCGCGCGAGGTCGTCCAGGGAGCCCTTGAAGTTCTCGTAGTCGATGCCGAGCACCGCCTCGGCGATCCTTCGCGCCGCTGCGCCCTTCTGGACGATCGTGCGATAGCGGTAGTCGGCCTTCGGAGTCTCCTCGACCTCGGCGTCTGGGAAGAGCGCCTCGATGCCGCCGCGGAACCGGCCGCGCACCACGAGCAGCTCCTCGTGGTCCCGGTGCTGCACGATTGAGAGGAAGCCCTCTCGTGCGAAGATCCACATCAGGCCGCGGCCTCCTCTTCGTCCCACGGCCGGTCGGTGCGCGGCTCCGGGCCCTTCGTCCTCGGCTCCATGTCGAGGAACTTGACCGGGACGAGAATGAGGTAGGAATCGACGCGGACTAGGCCATCCCGCGAGGGGTGCGGGTCGTGGACCATCATGCCGTCGAGGGCGACGACGCAGCGTCCCCCGGCCCTGCCGTCGGGGAGAACGCCGCGGGGCCCTGTGCCACACTGGACCGCGTAGCCCCGCGGCGCCACCTCGTCCTCGCGATCATCCGGGAGGCTCAGGTAGTAGCAGAGCCAGCCGCGCTCGGCGCAGAACTGCCAGAGCACCCTCCACCAGTGCGGGTCGATGCCGGCCTGGATCTGCTCCTCCGTGCGCTCGTCCTTCTCGCGGAGGATGTCCCGGAAGTTCTCAGGCTCTTCGAGCGGGATCTCCAGGATGGAGCACACCGCCGCCATCAGGCAGTTCCCCTCGCCGTAACCGAAGCGCGTCTGGTCGACCGGCTTCATCGGACGTCCGCCAACTCTTCCCCGTGGACGCCCCGCATGTAGACGCCTCGGGGATCCTGGGGGATGCCGGTCTTGCCGGCCTCGCGGGCGCGGATCGCGAACTGCTCCTGGATCTCCTCCGTCACCACGACCACGTCGGGCGTGTGCGGTGCGAACTGCTCGACGTCGCTCTTCGCGAGCTGGAGCACGGCCAGCTCCTTCAGCTCGGCCTCGGTCTCTCGACCTGGTCGGCGCCGTCCCAGCCGCGGACGTGATCCGCCAGTGTGCCGACCCCGGTGTCCCGGTTCCACCATTTGGCGACATACTCCGTCCGGTACTCCATCGCCTTCTCCAGCGTCAGGTCGACGAAGATCCGCATCCCGACCGGCGGGACGAAGAAGGGCGCGTAGACGTCGTGCGGCCAGTCGACGTGCGACATCTCCACGCCGCCCCGGCTGGAGATCACGAAGGGCGTGATCCCGTCGCGCGAGTTCCAGAGGATCTCGTGCTCTTCGCCGTCCTTCGAGACGTAGTGCATCAGCTTGAAGCCTTCGGCCTGCTTCCCTTCGGTCATGCTGCCCTCCTTGCTGGCACGTCCTGGCGGCGCAGGTCCCGCGGCCACTCCTCGGGGTCTGCTCCCGCTTTGTTGTGCAGGACGATCCGAACCGGAGCGCCCTGGTAGTGGGCCCGGAAGGGCGTCCAGTCGTGGTGCCGCGTGTCGTCAGGCCAGTCGGTCTCGCTTTCGCCCATGAAGCCGGCGTCGTTGCGGTCGATCACCACGCGGCCGAGCTGCTTGACGTAGGCGTTCAGCTCTGCCTCGTCGCACTGCCCGACGATGTGGCGGACCCAGGAGACCTCGCACGGTCGCGCGCCGGCTCCCGTTTCACCGCCGACGATGACGCCGTGGATCCGCTCGTGGAGCGAGTAGCAGTCGAAGTCGGTCAAGGCGTCGAAGAGCCGCAGGTTGATCGGACCGAGCAGCGGCTCCAGGCTGAAGAAGCGGACGGCCGCGGGGACCTGGATCAGGTGCCGGGCCCGGTAGTCGTAGGTGTTCTGGTCCTCGGCCGTGACACCGATCTCGACGTTCGGCAGCGGCCAGGTGTCGATGTCCTCGACCGCCTGGGTCAGCCACGCCGGCCGGCGCCCCGGCCAGGTGTCGTGGATCCGGGCGGCCTCGTTGATGATCCGGTTCAGGCAGTCGCTCTGGCGGCCTTTCGTGAGCCACTCGTAGAAGCGGACCATGTCCTCCGGATGCTTCGTGAGGACCTGGTAGGTGTGGCGCGGCGTGAGAGCCATCACCGCCCAGATCGGCAGGCGCCAGTGGTGCGGCACCAGCGGGTGGCAGACGTCCGTCATCGAGCCCAGGAAGATCCGCTTCCCGACCTGCCAGCGGAGCGTCTCCACGAGCCGCTCGGGGATGTAGCGGAACTGCCCGGTCCAGCGGACCCTGCCCTTCGTCATCTTCGCGAGGCCGTCGTAGACCGAGGTCGCGTTCGGGTTGCGCCCGCGCATCAGCAGCGGGATCCGGTACGCCTGGCGCGCGGCGTAGCAATTCTTACACCCGGGCGAGGTCGCGCGGCAGCCGATGATCGGGTTCCAAGTCTCGCCGGTCCAGCCGATCTTCGTGGGCATCAGTTCTCTCCGCTGCAACTCGGGCAGTCGCAGCCCTCTCTCTCCCCCGCTTCGAGGAGCTGGTTCTCCAGACCCTCGACCTGCTTCTCCAGTTCCCCGATCCGCTTCTGGAGCGCTTCGAGGTTCGCGTTCGCGATGTCGACCACCGTGACAGTGCAGGCGGCGGACGCCGGGGCGATGTGGTGCGTCTTCCCGCAGTTGGAGCAGACGAACTGATCGAGCTTGGCTTCGAGCACCTCGACCCGGCTGGCCTTCCGGCCCAGCTCCAGGGCCTCCGTGACCGCCCGGTGTCGATGGAGCTGCGCGAGATCCCGCTCAGCAACGGCCTCGTCGTGGAACGCCTTGGCGATTCCGTCCATCTGCTCGGCCGTCTTGAGCTTCACTTGTAGCTCCTGGATCCAGCAATAGGGGCATCGGTCCGCGAAGCCGACGGGCACATTCGCCCCGATCGTGTCGTGGGCGTTGCAGCTCCAGCTCACGCTGCCCTCCTCAGATCTGCGACGCACTCGAACTCGACGCAGTGGACTCGGACGTGGAGGTACTGCACCGGGCCGTTGTCGAGTCGGTTGATCCGACGGAAGGCTTCCAGGTACGCCTCGGGGCTCGGGTAGCCCTCGGCCAGGGCGTCGGCCGGCGAGATCTCGCCCAAGGGCTCGCGCCAGCGGCGCAGGATCGCGATCTGGCCGAAGGGCTCGCCGGGCGGGTTGCACCAGGCCGGCCGCGTGTAGCAGAGGTGGAGTGAGCCTTCCTTCACGCGCCAGCGGGACCAGAGGCGGCGGGTCTGCGTCTTGCTCCCGTCCAGGATCGGCTCGACGTGCTCGACCTGCCAGAGGAGCATCTACCCCTCCTCGTGTTTGAGCAGGAACTCTTCGATCTTCTCGACCGTCTCCAGCAGCGCCTCGCGCTCCGTGTTGCAGCGCTTCTCGATGGACTCGTGGCGCGCGACGTAGAAGGCTTCCTTCGTCGCCAGGTCCTCCGTCTCGTTCGGCACCGTGAAGATCTGCTTCACGAAGACGCGCACCAGTTCGGGCGCGGTGTAGTAGCCGAACGGCATCGCGAAGACGCGGCTCACCGCCGCATGGATCACCTCCGCCGCGTGCTTCTCGGCGGCCTTCTGTGCCTGCTCGGCCTTCTCCTGGATCCGCTGCTCGATCGTCTGGACGTCTGCCATCTCACCCTCCCGCAGCCGCGGTGGCTGCTCGATGCGGCGACGTGACCAGCGAGAGCCACACCCGCTTCGGCCGCCGATCGTTCTGCGGGATCTTGCTCGGCTTCACCCGCTCCGTCGCCAGGATCAGGCCGATCGTCGCCGCGGCGCGCATGATCGCGCCCAGCGCCCGCTTGTCTTTCGGTTGGCGCGTCGTCATCTCGGCGAGCTTCGCCTCGACCTCGTCGGTTGTGAACGCGGCTTTCTCGACGGCGACCTCGTGGACGGCCACGATCGCCATCCGCTTCCAGAGGGCGTCGGCGCCCTGCGCGACCCGCTCGATCGCGATGTCGCGCAGGCGTGCGCCCTCCCCCGGGTTGAATAGACTCCTCTGGCTCGGCTCCATCTAGCCCTCCCCGTCCATCTCCTTCGATGCCTGGAGCGATGCTCCGACCATGTCCTGCGCGTAGTCGAGAGCCTCCTGGTACTCCGACACCGAGCAGTCCACGCCGCCCATCTCGTTCAGGAACCGCTCGATGATCTTCTCGAACTCAGGCCGCATCCTTCACCCCCTGGAGCACTCCGTCCTTGAGCCACCACACGGCGACGTTGTCGATCGGCGGCTTCTTCGGCGCGTCCGTCCGCAGCGTTGCCAGGCCCAGGATGCCGCCCGGGTAGCTCTCGGCGCGCTGGAGCAGCGCCGGCATCACCTCGCTCTGGACCTTCGGGTTGAAAACGTCCAGCTCGTCGACGATCAGCATCGGGAAGCGGCAGAGCGTGGCGATGGCGTGCTGGATCCCGATGCCCAGGCGCAGCAGCGCCGAGCGGGAGAGCTGCGGCACGCGCATCGTCTTCCCCGACGGCCGCTCGATCAGCAGGTCGAGGTCGCTCGTGAAGCTCACCGTCCCGATGCCCGTGAGGGTCGTGACGTGGTTGACAAGGTCGGCGAACTCGGGCAGCAGCACCGCCAGCAGGCCGGCCTCGATCCCGCTCGGCTTGAGCGCCTGGGCGATCTTGTCCCAGGCTTCGTGATCCTCGCGGTGGACCGCGACCTGCTCCTGCTCCGCCTCCCAGGACTCTTTCGCGCTGCTGTAGTCACGCACGGCCTGGAGGAGCTGCCGGTTCAACTCGATCCGCTGATCCAGCTCGGGGACGCTCACCTCCTCGGCGCCCTCGTTCTCCTCGATCACCTTCTCGCAGTTACGGACCTTGCCGAGGAGTTCGCGGAGCGTTGCCCGATCTCTCTCTGCTCCGTTCCGCCCCTCGACAAGATCCGCGACAGTGCTCTCCAGGCGCTCGATCGTCGACCGCGCGACGTCCACCTCGGTCGTGAGCCGCGCGCGCTCGGGCACCATCAAGTCGATGGTCTGCTTCGCCTCGGCTGCCCTCTGGCGGATCGGTGCCAGCGCCTTCTTGATCGCGGCCTGGGTCGCCAGGCAGGGAACGCCGAAGGCCTCGCAGGTCTCCGGCTTCTTGAGGCTCGTGGCCGTGTTCGCCACGGCCTCCTCTGCTGCGATCTGCTCCGAGAGGTGTTCGATCACCTCCTCCTTCTCTGCGACCTGCACTTCGAGCCCGGTCTTCTGCTCGATCAGCGGCGCCGGGTCGTCGTGCGCGTCCTGGTCGTAGGTGGTGATCTTCGTCTCCAGCTCTTCGACCTGGGGCTTCAGTTCGGCGAGCATCCTCCGGGCTCCACCGAGGGCCTCTGCACCGCCGCGGATCGCGTTGTCGCGGCCGACGCGGAGGTTCCTGATTTGCTCCTCGACCGTGGCCTCGCTGATCTTCTCCAGGTCGATCTCGCGCTCGCCGATCGTCACGATCTGCTGCGGCTTGGGCCTCCCTCCTTCGAGGTGCCGGCCGGCCTTCTGCCGCTGCTCGACGGCGATCTTCTCGGCCGCCCGGAAGCCCTGCTCCGCGGCGACCTGGGGGATCGCCTCTAGTTCGAAGTGCTTCTCGGAGAGGGCCCGCTCGGCCATCGCCTCGCGGATCTTCTGGGTCGTCATCGAGCGGCCGAGGATCCGGAAGAGCACCGCCTTCGCGTCCTCGGGGCTCAGCTCCAGGAAGCGGAAGGAGTTCAGGACCGCGAGCATCTGCGCCTCGTCCATCCCGAAGCAGCCGTAGATCAAGGCCTGGGCGTCCTTCAGCCCTTCCTCCGCGCCGCCGTCGTGTTGCACCACGAGCGACTGCTTGCCGGAGCGCAGCACGGTCCGCACGATCTGGATATGGTCCTGACCGCTTCCGTGGCTGTACTGGACCGTGGCCTTCTTCTCCTCGCCCCGGATCGCGATCTCGCCGATCTCGTTCTTGTGGCGGACCCCGAAGCGGGAGAGGAGCGTCCCCGTCCAGGCGAAGCAGATGGCGTCGCGGATCGCGCTCTTGCCGGTCTCGTGATCGCCCACCACCATCGAGAGCGCGTGGTTCAGCGGTAGCTCCAGGTGCTCGTGAACGAACCAGTTCGTCAGTGTCAGCTTCGACATCAGAAGCACCCCTCGAAGCTCGACTGCTCCGGTTCGGCGGGGGAAGAAGTGGGGGGCTGGTCCGGCTGGCGGGAGCTACCCCCAGCCGGGTCGGCCTCGACTTCGGATCCACGGGCGCCGGGATCCGGCTCCGGAGGGCTCGACGCCCTTCCAGCCTCCCCTTCGTTGGGCACAGAACCTTTGTTGTTGCTCGCAGCCTGGGCCTTGGCTGCCGCGGACTCGGTGCCCCCGGTGACCTCGGTGCCTGACCCCAGGACCTCGGCGACCGTGCTGGAGACCTGCTCCTCGCCCGGGTCGGCGCCGATCGACTCGGGGCCCTGCTCCTTGTCGCGCAGCGCGTTGTAGGTCCCCCGCAGGTCGGCCAGTTCTTCGTTGTCGAGCTTCTCCAGCGGCTTTCCGAGGTGCTTCTCCAGGCGCTCGCGCGTGACACCGCGACGCATGAAGCCCTCGACGATCTTCGAGAGGTTCTGCTTCGTGGAGTCGGCCGCGATCATCCGCACCCGCTCGAAGGCCGACTGCACGAACCAGTCGGGCAGGCCCGCGGTGATCGCGTTGCGCTCCGCCTTCGACGCGGAGGCCTGGATCGCCTGCATGAGCCACTGGCCCTCCAGCAGGACGATCCGCCCCTTACGCTTCTGGTACTTGGAGAGCACGAAGGGGCGCTCGAACCGGACGTTCGTCTGGAGGTCGGTGAAGACGCCGCCCAGGTGGACCCGGTCCTCGTTCTCGCTCACGATGTAGGCGCGGCTAGCCGCGTTGCCCCAGTTCCGCATCAGGATCCGAGCGAGCTGGATCGAGGGGCCGGTGACGTTGACCGAGTCGCCCTCGTCCCGGTAGGGGATGACGTAGTAGCAGCGCTCCGCGAGGCGCGGGACCATGTCTAGCTCGGCCATGGTCGCCGCCAGGATCTTCTCGTGGTCGCGCGGACGCTGGATCGAGAAGGCGAGCATGGACTCGTGCTCAACGCGCATCACGGTCGCGCCGGCCGCGACGAGCGACTCGCCGGGGCTCATTTCCTCGGGGTGTAGGTCTGTTGCGGATGCCATAGGGGTCTCCTTCTAGGAGGTCGGGCGCGGACGCCCGGCGAAGTAGGGGCAGATGCCCGTGTAGCCGCAGAACTTCGTGGAGCAGACCCAGTGGTCCTCGGGGGCCGGCAGGAAGATCTCGGCCTCGATCGCTCTGCGGGCTGCGTTCGCGCGCGCGATGAAGACCTCCAGGTCCTTCACCTCGCGCGTGGTCCAGAGCGTGTCCTTCTTGCAGTCGCCCCTCTTCGGGGTGCGCCACATCACGTCGAAGCCGAGCCTCGGCGGCGCCACGCCGTAGTGTGCGCGGTGGAGCAGGTCGTAGCAGGAGAGCTGCCCGGACTCGTGCGCCATGTTTTGCGGCGGCGCCTGCGTCTTCGTCTTGGCGTCGCGGATGCCCTCCGCCGCGACGAGGTCGATCACGCCGACGAGCTTGCACGGCAGCGCCTCCGACGGCTTCAGTTCGACGCGGACCTCGACGGCCGTGGGCACGATCTCGGGCGCGAGCTGCGTGGCGTGGAGCTTCGAGAGGCCGACGACCTCGTCCTTCACCCTGCCCTTGGCGTCCGCCAGGCTCAGCTTGGCGTACTCGCCATCGAGCATCAGCGGGCCCTTGCACGCGGCGTCGACCGCGTCCGAGGCGATCTGGACGACCTGCTCGACGGGCAGAAGCTCGCCCGTCTCCAGCTTGTGTTTCATGTTCGCCTCGATCGGCTGGTGGATCACCTTGCCGCGCGTCTGGGCGAAGCCGGGCGGGATGTCGATCTTCTCGTTGTAGTGCAGGTGGTACTGGTGGCCGCACTTCGACACCGAGTCGATGCGAGACCAGGAGATGGCTTCGAGCTGCATCTGGAGGACCTCCTAGAAGGGGATGTCGTCGCCGTCCGCGGCGGGCGGCGCGTTCTGCTGCCGGCGGCTCTGGCTGCCGGGGTTCCCCGGGCTGCTGCCGCCGTTCTTGGGGCTCAGGAAGACGACCTGGTTCGCGACGATCTCGGTGGTCTGCCGCTTGTTCTGGTCGCGGTCTTCCCACTCGCGCGTCTGGAGCCGGCCCTCGATGAAGACGCTCTTGCCTTTGGCGAGGTACTGGGCGCAGTTCTCGGCCGTCTTGCCCCAGGCGACGATGCGATGCCACTCGACGCGCTCCTGGGGCTGGCCGTTGCCGTCCTTCCAGCGCTCGTTCGTGGCGACGGTGAAGTTACAGACGCCCTTTCCGCCCTGCGTGTAACGCAGTTCGGGGTCGCGCCCGAGGTTGCCGATCAGGATCACCTTGTTGACGGATGCCATGCTTTTCTCCTTAGTTGGGGGTGAAGTCAAGACGGAGCAGAAAGCTCGGGCGCAGCCAGAACCACACCCAGGCCGTAAGGAGCACGCTGGCGACGGCCAGACTGACCATCCCGGAGGTGATCGGGACCAGGATCAGGAGCGGGACGTTCATCCCGACGAGGGCGGCCGATGCGAAGCGGAAGAACTGGTAAAGCTTGGGTGAGATCAAGCAGCCCTCCTCTGGTCGCGCGCGAGCCGACGATTACGTCGTCGCTTGCGGATGCGATAGCGGCGCCGCTTCTCGCCGGGGTGCTGGGGGGACTTCCCGGCCAAGAAGCGACGCCGCGCTGTTGCACGCCGACGCTCGCGCCGGTCGATGGCGCGCTTGTCGGTGGAGACGTAGGTGCCGCTGTCGTGAATCACGCGGGCGCCCTCGAACTTCTTCGACCCCCACGCGTGCGTCTCGCGCTTCATGTTCCGCACGGCGCTGTCGATCAGCGCGAGCATGGAGTTCTGCACGACCACGACCTGGGGCTGGCGCTTCGGCTTCTGCCGCTGCTTCATCACGCCGCCTCCAGGACCGTGAGCAACTCGCGCGTGCGGGAGAGGGCGACCTTGAAGCTGTCACGGTCGAGCGCGCTCCGGGCGAGGCGGGTCGCGCCATCGAGCAGGATCACGAGGTCCTGCGTCTTCTGGACGACCGCGCTCTTCATCTTCGCGGGGTGCTGCTGCCAGAACTCGGTGAGCGCGGAGGCGGGTCTCCGGTAGAGCTGGACTGCGCGCTCATGGCGCTCCAGGGCGTCGTGCTGGTCGTCGTGCTCGGCGCCATCGAAGGCCCAGGCGCGGAACTTCTCGGCCACCTCCTCGTCCAGACCTAGCGTGAGGACGATGTGGTCGACGACGTGGCCCAGGCAGTAGGGCTCGCCGACAACGGGTTCGTAGAGGCGCTCTCCGTGCTGGTCACATCGCATCGGGTGACCCTCCGGGTCGGATCCAGTAACGCATGGACCCAGTATATGTGATTTTGCATGGAACGCAAGGGGGAGGAAAAGCGCTGGGTCTCCGCGGGGATCCGCGGGTCAGGCCGAGCTAGTCAGTTTTCGGGGCGCAGGAGGGGTGGGCAGGGCTCACCTTCGAGCGCGCCGAGGGCGGCGAGGGCGGCGGAGGAGCATGAGCATGGTCGAAGTGCTCCCGGTAGGCCTGGGCGCAGGCCTCGCGCACCTCCTTCGGGCACGGGGGCAGGTCGTCCCCGACCACGATGGCGATCCTCCTGGCGGCCAGTTCGGCCGGGAGTTCGACTAAGGCTCGCATCACGTCGATGGCAAGCTCTTCGAGGTCACGGTCGATGATCTGCACGGCACTGAAACAGAGGCGGGCAGCCATCTCGGGGGATTTGGCCGCGGACTTTGCCATCGCCGCTCGTGATCGAGCGGTGAGGGTCTCCGATACCCTCACGACTCTCCGGCTTGCCATTTCCCCCCCCCAGTGGGTGAATTAGAGGGCGATCTCGGCGAGCTTCTCGGTGTAGCGCTTACGTTGCTTCTCTCTTCGACTCTTGTCCAGGGGGGGCTCGTTCTTCTCGAACTCCTCGATCAGCTTTGCGATCGAGAGAAAGGCGGGGGACGGGCCCAGCGAGAGCACCGCGTCCGCGATGTCGCTCAGCAGGCAGGCCAATCCCGACTCGAAGGCCGCCTCGAACTGGAGCATGGTCATCTTCACCCGAGCTGGGTCGTCGAACTCCATCATCCGGATGAAGCGGGCGTACTCCTGCGTGGTTTCATCGGGGATCTTCCAGCCTGTCCGCTTCGGCTCGGCCTGGCGATCTGAGACGGCGAAGACCTCCAGCAAGAGCTGGGGGACGGTGGTGCCTCGATGCTCCGCGACCTGGTCGAACCGCTTCAAGGTCCAGGTGGCGTCCTGGCCGGCCTTGATCCGGCTGCACTCTGGCTGGGATAGCCCGGTCGCCCGCTGTATCTGCATGACGTAGCCCTGGTCGTCTGGAGCCAGCGTTGGGAGCGACCGCATCCAGATCGCGATCCGCTCCGCGGTCGAAAGCGCGCTTGGCTTCGATCGGGGGCTCTTCTCCCGGGCCATCCTCACCTCACCGGCCCCAGGAGAATAGAGGTTCCCTCGGTGGGAGCAAACCCCCACGGTTTTCCAGCCAGAGAAGCATACTTGCGCGACATGCAAAATCGCATATCATCCCCGCGCGATGACGACCCTTGCGGCCTACCGGGAGCAGGAGTGCCTGACCGTGAGCGAGCTAGCTCGGCGCTCCGATCTCGGGCAGCCCGACGTCTCGCGAGCGGAGGCCGGGGCGCCGACGCTCTTTACGTCGATCCGTCTCGCGATTGGCACCCGGGGCGCAGTGCTCCCATGGAAGCTCCACCTCAAGCCAAAGCACCGCCGCGCGCTGCGTCAGTTCTTTGAACTGGCTGAGCAGCTTACGATCGAGCGCCTGGAGCGCGAGGGTCGGCTGCGGGAGGCGGTGTGATCGCGGTCGTGGACCAGATCAGCGCGGCCAACCAGCCGAGCACGGTCCAGCCCAAGAACAAGGTGAGCAGGACGATCGGCATCGTCTGGGGGTGGCCTCGCTTCACGGCCACGAAGACCGGCACGAAGTACAGCAGCAGCGCCAGGGCGAACAGGTCTTCCATGGGGTTCTCCTTCCGGAGATCGGGGGGGGACGGAAAAGATGCGGTCTCGGAGGGGCTGCTGTCCAGTCTTTTTTGTATGGGCGGGTCGCTGACGGACCAGGGGGGGATCCGGTTTTTCATGCAAGAACGCACCGTTAAGGGGGTGAGGTGCCTTCACGCGTAATCCGCAGCTCCATCAACCGGAGCAAGAGCCTCTCTAGGGTCAGTCTGGGAGCGAATCTTCTCTTCCGGGCGTTGCTGAACGAGTGCGACGACTACGGCCGGATGGAAGCCGAGCCGGCCGTGCTCCGCGGGACGGTGTTCCCGCTGCTCGTCGAGCAGATCTCCGTCGAGGAGGTCACGGCCTGGCTCGACGAGTTGGCGCACGCTGACGATCCGGAACGTCACAACGGCATCGAGCCCGACGTGAGCCCGATCGGCCTCTACACGATCGGCCGGACGCAGTACCTCTTCTTCACGCGCTGGGAGGACCACCGGGGCAAGTCCAAGCGCGGCGGCCACTCGAAGTTCCCGGCCCCTCCGAGCCCGCCCGACCCCAAGGCTCCCGGGGCTTCCCCGGAAGTCCACGGGGATCCGCGGGAGTCCACGGGAACCCCCGGGCCCCCGCCCGAGGAGTCGAGGAGTCGAGGAGTCGAGGAGAAGAAGGGAGAGGCCGCTGCGCGGCCTGCCCGTGCTTCTGGGTCTTCGACCTCTGGCCGGAAGCCGTGTAGGCAGTGCGGAGAAGCTCACGGCAGCAAGGGCCGGCCGTTCCCCGAGAAGCTCAGCGAGACGGAGGCCGCAGCCCTCAAGCGGTGGTGCGAGCAGAGGCGCGTCCCCCTGGAGAAGGCCAGGCGCTACGCCATCCGCGCGCGCGAGTGGTACGACGAGCATCCGGCCAAGAGAGCTCGCGCCTGCTGGGTCGCCTTCATCCGGAAGGCGCTCCTCGAGGAGTGGTGGGAAGGCAAGCAGAGCACGAGCCCCCGCTCCCGCGGCCGTTACCAGGCCGCCCCGGGCCCCTTCAATTCCGAGCTGCCCCAGATGAAGGGCAACCGCTCGGGCCCGAAGGATGACATGGCGCCGGTTGCCAGCGTCGTCCGCGATCTGTTTCCCGGGGCCGCCACGGGCGGCTCATAACCAAAGGAGAAAGACCATGTCAGTCGACGAGGGCCTACAACCGCTGACCCTGATGACGCTCAACGATGGCGACCTGGAGGCGCAGTTCCAGCAGCGCCACACCGAGGCGCTCGAAGCGCTAGCGAACCACAGCCAGCTCCGTGCCAAGGGCGGGATGATCGAGGTCACGATCCCGATGGAGGTGAAGATCGTTCTCAACCCCGCGGATCGGACCTACATCCTGGAGTGCCGGGCCGACCACGTCAAGCTCCCGAAGCCCTACACGTCGCAGGGGAAGGGATACCTGCGCGACGGCGAACTGAAGGTGAGGCCGGAGCCGAGGCAGCAGACACTCGGCAGCGTCTCACCGTTGCCGAAGCCGACCGGCTAGCAGACCGGGCGGTGAGACACGGCCGAGAGGCCACAACCCCAAGAGGAGAACGTGATGATCGCAGAACTGATCGACGGACTACTGGCGCGGCTCCAGAGCCCCACCCCGCTCGGTGGGGCAAAGCCGCAGAAGGGCGCCGAGTATCTCGTCATCCGCGACGACCACAAGGTCGTCGAGGTCGAAGGGCCCAAGCAGGCCCGGCGCGTCCACGAGTTTACCGACCTCGGAGCTTCGCCGAGTGGGTGCTCCGGCACGCGGACGCAGCGAAGACCGAGATCTCGGTCTCGGAGGACGAGGTGATCGCGGTGCTCGACGGCCAGCGGCTCAACCCGGACCGGGTGACGTGCGAGCTGCTCTTCCATCCGAGCTTCGCGGCCTGGGGCGGAGCGCTCAATCGCAAGCTCTCGCAGCGCGACTTCCACCAGCTCGTGCGCGCGAACCGCGGCACGCTCGGCACGGCCGCCGAGGACCTGCTCCTGAACCTGAGCCAGATGAAGGCGGTCTCGGGCGGCGAGGTCTCCGTTCACATCGCTCCGACCGGCTACACGCAGTTCTCGGGCAGGAGCGCGAGCACCGAGATCGAGGGCAGTCTCCCGCCGGAGATCCAGGCGATGACGCCGATCTTCGATGGCGTCGAGGACCTGGAAGTGCTGGGCGACGACGACGAGGCGCCGCTCCAGGAGTACCAACTCGACATCCTGATCGAGGTGGAAGAGAAAGGTGGCGAGTTCTTCTTCAGGCTGACCGACCCCGGCCTGGACCTCGTGATGCGCGCCGCGAAGCGGGGGATCAAGACCTTCCTCGACCACCTCCTGCGCGACGTGACCGGCGCGAAGTTCCTCGTCGGGATGGGGACGCTCAAGGGAGACGAGGTCCGTCGTCCGGCAGAGGGCGCGGCGGCGGAGTAGCTCGGTGCCCGAGATCGCGCATAGGTTGATCCTGGTCGACCCCGTCGCGCCTGCCCAGCAGCAGGCCGTGGCCGTCGAGCTGGAGGATGGCGTCGAGGTCACGATCGTCGGCACGCAGAAGAAGATCATGCTGCCGAAGGGGACGCTCGTCGCGGTCGGCCAGAGCAACCTGCGGGTCACGGCCGGAACGATTGAATCCGCCGTTGTGGACCTGGAGTTCGCCGGGTGAGTGCGCGGGGGGCGAGAACTCGGCGGGCAGGGGGACCTCCTCCTGTCCGTCGAGACATCCCTCGCGAGGAGCTGGTCCGTCGCTGGGGCTTCAAGCCGGGGATCAAGTGCCGGTGGTGCCCCGAGACGTTCCAGCGCCCGGCGGACCTGCCGGTTCACATCCCGGCGCAGAGCTGCGGGTCGGTCGCGTGCAACGAGAAGCAGCGCGAGCACGAGGCTCGCGTGGCGGAGGGGGCAGCATGAGCGCCTCGATGCAGATGGAGAGAGTCTTCGGAGCCGAGATCCAGGTGTGGTGGGCCTCGCCCTTCAAGCCGTCCTACCAGCCGGGGCTCTACCTCTGGACGAGACCGATCAACGGCACCGTGGGCACGCAGCGGCGCATCCTGCCGCTGCCGCGGCTCCGCCGCTAACAACGAGCCCAGAGGAGGGGGCTTGCCATGGGAAACGTCAGAGGTTCCGACTACCTCGATGCCAGGGTCATCGAGATCAATCCGCAGCTCGCCCAGGACATCCTGAAGAAGGCGCACAAGCAGCGCCCGGTCTCGCAGGGCCACGTCGCGGATCTCGCGAACAGCATGAGCCCCGAGGTCGGGGAGTGGTGCATCGCGCAGCCGCTCCTCTTCGACCGCGAAGACAAGATGTTCGACGGCCAGCACCCGATCCTGGGTGTGATCCGCTCGGGCCAGCCGCAGAAGTTCCTGGTCATCAAGGGCTTCGACGCGAGCGTGATCCACGCCGTCGACCGGGTGCGCGTGCGCTCCCTCGCCGATTACCTCTACATGCTGGGCGAGACGAACCACCACACGAAGGCGAAGGTGATCCGGATGGAGGCGCGCTACGACGCCGGCCTCATGCCGACGTCGACGGGCGGCGCGTTCAAACTGACGACGATGCAGGGCATCGCGTTCCTGGAGAGCCACCCGGACATCCGGATCAGTGTCGACAGCGCGCCGGGCATGGTCAACACCTACCTCCCGCGCGCGATGTCGTGCTGGTGCCACTACCAGTTCGCCAAGCGGGACCGCACCGCGGCCGACGACTTCTTCGTGGGCCTGACGATGCAGGACTCGGCCGGGCCGACCGATCCGGTCTACCTGCTGCGCCAGCGGATGATCTCGAACCGGCGGGCGAAGAGCGGCGGCAGGATGCCGCAGAAGGAGCAGTGCGCGCTGACGATCAAGGCCTGGAACGCGGTGCGCCAGAACAAGCCGATGGCCCAGCTCAAGTGGCAGTGGGTCAACGGCGAGCGCTTCCCGGAGATCCTGTGAGCGAGAGGAAGCTGTACCACCTCGACCTGAAGATCGACTACCTGCCGTCGATGAATACGGCCGCCACGCGCCGGCACCACATGGCGGCCGGCAAGGCCGCGAAGCAGATGCGGATGGTCGTCGTCGGCATGGTCGGCAGCGAGCGGAGGCCGAAGGAGCCGCTCAGGCGCGCGCGGATCCGGTGCGAGCGCCACTCCTTCGGCGTCCGGGAGCCCGAGAGCGAGAACCTCCAGATGTCGTTCAAGGCGGCGATCGACGCGCTGACCATGAGCTACTTCAAGAAGGACAAGCGGGCGCCGGGTGGGGGGTGGTGGATCCAGCGCGCCGACGTGCTGATCGACGACACCCCCGAGGTCCTGGAGCGCGACTACAAGTGGTTCCCGGCGCCGAAGAAGCAGGGCTTCATCCGACTCGTCGTGGACGAGATCGTGGAGGAGGAGAGCGAAGGATGATCGAGGGCAACGTCGTAGAGGAGATCGAGGAGATCCTCGGGGTCGAGTTCAGCACGATCGAGAAGGAGGCGATCGGCACCGCGATCGTCCACTGGGGCGAGTTGATGGCCGTGAAGAACGGCCACGAAGAGCCGCGGATGACGAAGAGCGAGGCGCTCGAAGTGCTGAAGCTCTATCGGGACTGGAACACGGCCGCGAAGGGGCTCAACGCCGAGGAGGAGCAGATCCTCGCCGGCCGCCGCGCGCTGATCGAGGAGGCCCAGCGCGTTCTGGTCGCGCGGGTCGATCGTCAGGCTGAGGGACTGAAGGCGGGATGACCGCGCCGGCCGGCAGCAGCAGCCACGAGCTGGAGATCCAGGGCGGCGTGCAGCGCCGCGGCACGCTCTTCGGCGAGTACGCCTTCGCCCTGATCGAGCAGGCGCTCGCCGACCTCTCGCACTCGGCGGACGTCGAGGAGGAGGACGTCGCCACCGCGCGCCACTTCCTGCTGAGCCCCGAGTCGGTCTTGCCCCACTACTGCGAGCTGCTCTCCCTCGACTACGAGCTGCTGCGGCGCGCGGCCCTCAGCCGGTCAACTCGGCGCGAAGCGGTGCGCGCGACGCTCGCCGCGCACAACCGCGCGCTCGGACGTGACCGGACGAGGAGGGCAGCATGAGGCGCGGCATCCTGGTCGCGAAGGACCCCTGCTTCTTGGGCCCCTGCGGGACCTCGATCATCGGGAACATACAGGTCGATCCGGGCTGGACCGTGGTCCATGTGCCCTGCATGAGGGGCGTGCGCTTCTTCCATCTGATCTGCGAGCTGCCGGAGTTCTCCGTCTTCCGCGAGGAGGCCTACGCCTGATGCCCCTCTACCACAGCGCGGACCACGCGATGCGGGTCTATCTCCAGCTCTACGACCTCCTGCTCCAGGGCTTCGACCCGTTCGTGATGGTCGGCCGCGAGTACGAGGACAAGTGCCCGGCCTGTAAGTCGGTCGGGAGGTGGAGGAAGCAGGACGGCGTCTGGTACTGCACCGGCCCGAGGTGCGGCGCGAAGCGGCCGTGGAATGTGGCGGCCGTGATGAAGGGCTTCTTCCAGGACGGCCAGGCCAGGGTGACGATGCGGTCGCCGCTCGGCTTCTGGCCCGGCCGGGTGACGATGAAGCCCTCGGCCCGCGTCCGCTACGACACGCCGGCCGATCTACTCGCAGACCTCGGCCTGGTCTGGGTCGTGCTGAAGCTGGAGGAGTTCGCGCTGCTCCGGGGCCGCGTCGAGCTGGACGGCTGGGAACCCCTGATGCGGGATCTCCGCGAGCGCTACCCGCGAGAGCAGTGCGAGTGGCAGGCGTGGAGCAAGCGGAAGGTGCAGAGGACCGTCGAGGAAGCTCGCGACAAGGCGCAGAGGCGGATGGTCTGGATCGGCCTGATGGACAAGGAGGACTTGCCGGATGATCGGGTGTAGGAGGCTTCGGGCCTGGCGGCGCGCGCGCAAACGGGAGCAGATCAAGGAGCGGATCCGGCTGGAGCTGGGGATCCTCGGGGCCCCGCGGATCGAGCCGTGGGAAGAGGAGCTTTACTCGGTCTACCTCCAGCGGCTCGCGCCGATCTGGCCCTGGACGCTGCCCGAGCTGATCTCGGGCTGGGCGACCTGGAAGGCGTTCCTCTCGCCCAGGTTGACGCTGCCGAGCATCGTCACCTTCGGCGACGTCTTGACGGTCGCGGCGGCGACGAACGAGCTGCCGAGCACCACGGCGCGGGAGATCGGGGCGGAGAAGGATCCTCTCGCGACGCTTCGGTGGAGAAAGGTCGCAGGGTGAGCGGGCCGATCGAGGAGAAGCACGCGCGCGGAATCTGGGCGATCCTGGTCGAGCACTGCGGCTTCAAGGCCGACGCGGAGGATGATTTCGTGGTGGCGTGCAGCGAGCCCTTCGTGGCTCTCTGGATCGGTCGCGAAGCGGACCACGCCATCCTCGGCGGTGACCTCGGCCCGACGGCGCTCTTGTGGAACGATGGTCTCGTGTGGCGGGTGACGGTGGGCGCAGGCAGCCACACGCGGGGGCGTAACGAGATGATCGACAAGGCGAATCACGCGCTGCGCGAGTTCTATCAGCAGGCAACCCAGCCCTGCGGCTGGCTTCCGGGCGGTGGGCCCCGGGGCGGGCCGTGACACGAGGAGGAGAAGGATGTCCGGGGGGTTTATCAGTCCGCACGTCTTCCAGCAGCGGCTCCACCGCGAGGGCGTCGACGTCGCGCTTCGCACCGTCCAGGACTGGTGCAAGCGCAGGGTGCTCGATGCGCGCAAGATCGGCCGAGCCTGGAAGATTCGCGAGAGCGAGGTCCGGCGGATCATGGAGGCCGGAACGGAAGGGCTCTAGCGTCGTTGAACGTCGTCGAGCGCAACTACCCCCTTGCGCTACGTCGTCGAGCGTCCTCCAGCGTCGCTGAGCGTTGCCGAGCGCACGTTCCACGGGGAACACTGGAGAAGATTCTGCGTTGTTAAGCGTCGCCGAGCGTCGCCGAGCGCAGACGATCCCCTTGCGCGGCTGCACAGAGTTCCTCACGATTCTCAGCGTGGTCGGAAGTGCCACCAGTGGAAGCCAAGGAGGCTGACCTCGTGGTCTGACAGCTCTGAAAGGACACCCCAACCTCTCACCTCCCATCAGGCGCCCCGCGTTGCTTCGGTAGCGCGGGGCGTTCTGCTTTCTCCGGGAGCCGGCTCCCGTTACCCGCCGGGTAGAGGCCTGAGCGCGCCGGCAGCTCAGGATCCCACCTCGTTCTGCCGGGCGCGGGGCGATCCCGGGTGTGGCGAAGAAGAAGAAAGCGTCCCAGCGCGGGACGATCGACTGGAAGAAGGCCCGAAGGCTCTACGAGGTCAACGGTCTCAGCTTCACCGAGATCGGCCGGATCCACGGCTGCAACCGGAACACGGTCTCCCGTAGAGCGAAGGCCGAGGGCTGGGTCGACCGAGCGGAAATCGAGCGCGAAGCGAGCGGCGAGCGCCGAGAGAAACTCGCCCGCGAGTTCATCGAGCGGGACGGCAAGGCGATCGTCCAGAACCTCTCGCGGAAGCACCAGGCGACGACGCTACTGCTCGACTTCTTTCTCGACATCGCCCAGAAGCTCCAGAAGGGCGAGATCGTCGGCATCGAGAACCCCGTGGTCACGGCCGGCCAGGCTGCCCTGGGCCTACGGCGCCTCCAGATCGTCGACGATCTACTCGCGGGCCTGAAGGATGGCAGTTGGCGATCTGACGCCGGCATCGGCCGAGCGGGTGCAGACCCTCACGAGGAGACACTTCAGAGCGCTCTTGAAGCGCTTGGCGACGACTGACCCCGAGATGCGGAAGCGGGTCATCAAGGCCCGCTGCCGCACGGACCGCGAGTTCTTCGCTCGCTTCTTCTTCAAGCAGCGCTTGGAGTACGGCTTCTCGGACTTCCACCGGACCGTGTTGAGCGTCCCGAAGGTGGCCTACCGGGACCGGCTGCCGATGACCGGCTGGCGCCGGGCGATCGAGGTGCCCCGCGGCAACGGGAAGACCACGGTCGCGATCCTGATCGACGTCTGTCACGACGTCGCCTACGAACTGGAAGAGTTCATCGTCATTATCGCGGAGGGCTTCACGCTCTCGAAGAGCCGCCTCCGCGAGGTGCGCTACCAGATCGAGCGGAACAAGCTCTTCCGCGAGTATTTCGGGGACCTCAAGGGCGACATCTGGCAGGCCGCCGACATCGAGACGTCGAATGGCGTCCGGATCATGGCCGGCTCGATGGGCGGCCAGACCCGCGGCCTACTCCATCCCGACACGGGCGCCAGGCCGACGAAGGTCTACCTGGACGACGCGGAGGACTCGCAGGACGTCCAGAACCCCGAGCTGCGCGAGCGCGACCGGCGCATCTTGACGCAGGACATCGAGGGCGCGGCCACCACGGACGGCCGCACGAACTACCAGATGACGGGGACGCCCCTCCACCGCGAGGCGCTCCTGCCGAGCCTGGAGCACAACGCCGGCTGGGCCTTCGTCAAGTTCCCCGCGATCCGCTCCTGGCCGAAGCGGATGGACCTCTGGGAGCGTTGCCGGCAGATCTGGGCCAGCGCGGGCTACCTGGAGACCGACGAGAAGGGCGACCCCTTCGACCTGGAGGCGGGTCAGGCTCGGGTCGACCTCGCCAAACGCTTCTACCACGCCAACAAGAGGCGGATGGACGAGGGCGTCGATGTCCTCTGGTCCGATGGCGAGCCGTTCTTCCAGCTCATGCTCTGGCGCTGGGCGAACGGCGAGGCGGCGTTCTCCAAGGAGAAGATGCTCGTCCCCCGAGATCCGGGGCTGGCGACCTTCGAGATGGAGAGCGACGACTACCCCGCACGCGGCGCGATCCGGCACCGCATCAAGGGGAACAAGCTGATCGTCGACGAGCGGGACGGCGGCACCCGCGAGGTCTTCCTCCACAAGCTCCGCTATGTCTCGTTCCACGATCCCGCCAAGGCCGACCCGACGGCACGCCTCACGCGGCGCCGGCAGATGCTCGGCGACTACGCGGCGATCGTGACCATCGGCTTCGAGGACCGACCTGGTGGGGGGTTGGCCGGGCACGTCGTCAACGTGTGGATCGAGCGGCAGCCGCCCTCGGTGCAGGTCGCGGTCCACTTCGACCTGGCGGAGCGCTGGAAGACCGAGATCTGCGTCCTGGAGACGGACACGCTCGCGCTCCTGAAGGACACCTACCGCAAGGAGGCGCGGGACCGGAAGGCCGAGGGGCGCTACTACCAGATCCCCCTGCGATCCCTTGACCGGCAGACGACGAACAAGATCGCCCGGGTCGCCTCCATGGAGCCGGCCGTGGTGAACGCCTGGCTCACGTTCAACGTGGACCTCCCTCCGGTCTACTGGAACCAGATGGTCGACCACCCCACGGCTGACCACGACGACGGGCCGGATGCGACGGAGGGCGCCTGGCGGTTCGGCGGGCGGAAGCGCGCCGGCCTCCGGATCGTGCGCCTCGCCGCGTAGGAGGGCCCTCGATGCGGATGACCGAGGATCGGAACCCGGCCTTCGTCAACTACGAGCCGCGGCCCGAGTTGAGAAAGAGGCGGCGACGCTCCACGGTGAGGAAGCTGCTGGTGGCAGCCGAAGAGCTGAGGCTCGCCATGGCCGACATCGCCTGGGGATGGATCGCGCACCTGAAGGATCAGTGGGTGATGCGGTGCTGGTGAAGATCCTCGACCGGAAGCGGGCCGACTACCACGAGTCGGCCTGGGAGGAGTACGAGCTGCTCTACGAGGGCGGCCACCGGATCGAGAAGCAGAAGACGCGCTTCTTGCCGCAGCGGCCGGTCGAGACGACGGACTGGTACAACGTCCGCCTGGCCGACTTCCACTACAAGAACATGGCCGGCGCCGCGATCGACGAGATCGCCGCGGCTACGCTTCAGGCGCCGATCGAGCTGAACCTGAAGGCGGAGGAGGGCAAGCAGCGACCCGAGCCCGACGGCTTCTACGGCGACGTGCTCTGGCCCGATCCCACCGGGACGGGGGAGGGCACGTTCCAGGAGTTTCTCTACGAGGCCCTCACGACCGCCATGCAGAAGCGGGAAGCCTGGGCCATGGTCGCCTTCCCGGAGTCGGTGCCCGGTTTCGAGTGGCAGAGCCGCGGTGAGCAGGAGGCGGCCGGCGAGCTGCGGGCCCAGATCGTGCTCGTGCCTCCGGAGTGCGTCATCAACGTCGGCCGGGACGAGAAGGGCCTGGCCTCGGTGATGCTCCGGCATCGGATCACGCCAGGCGACCTGCTCCGGGACGAGGAGGCCGCCAAGGACAAGGTCGTCTGGACCTACCTGACGCGGACGACGGTCCAGCAGTGGGAGATCGAGATCGAGGCCGGCAAGGAGCCGAAGCCGGACGACGAGGCCACCGCGGTCGACGAGCCGCGAGAGCACCGGCTAGCCGAGGCCAACGACGGCCGGGGTCAGGTGCCGCTGATCCGCCTGCTGGTCCACCCCTCGCTCTGGGCGATGGACCGCATCGCCTCGCTCTGCAAGAACGAGCTGAGCAAGAGGAACGGCCTGAGCTGGTACGAGACGCTCTGCTGCTATCCGCAGCCCTACCACAAGGGCGAGACCCGGCTGGCGGACAGCGAGCCCGGCGAGGAGCAGAAGGCGCAGAAGCGCGGCGCCCAATACTGGTTCGAGTTGGACGAGGAGGGTGAGGTCGGCTACCTGGAGCCGGGCGGAGCAGCGCTGTCACACCTGAAAGAACGGCTCGACCAGCTCGAACGGGAGATCTACAAGGCGCTCCACAATATGGCGGCGGCCCAAGGTCCCGAGGCGGCGGCCATGATGCAGGCGGCAGCCGCGAAGCTCCGCGACGCCGTCGCGAAGATGATCCTCTGCGAGCGCTATGCGAAGTACGTCCGCGACTTCTCGGTGCAGGTGGCCGACGCGGTCAGCGCGGCTCGGAACGAGGCCTACTCGTGGGAGGCCAGCGGGGCCGATCGCTTCGACCTGCTCGACTCGACCACGGCCGCGGCCGGCGCGCTGAAGATCCAGGGCATCCCGGACCTCAAGAACTCCCCGACGTTCTGGAGGGCCTTCATCATCAAGACGGCGCTGGCGCTTCTGCCGGACGTCGACGCGAAGACGCGGAACGCGATCGTGGACGAGCTGCGCAAGATGCAGGTCGTCGCTCCCAGCGACGCCGAGGATCCCCTGAGCAAGAGGGACGAGGAGGACTAGATGGGAACCCACTTCGTTGGCAGCGAGGACGTCGCGCTCTGCACCGCGCAGGCGGTGACGCAGTCCGCGCCCTGGACGGGCGCCTGGTTCGAGCCCTCCGAGGCGGAGATCTACGAGCTGGCCTACACGCTCGCGAGCCTCGAAACGGACAAGGTGGTCAACGTGATCGTCGAGGGCGACCTCGGGATCGTGGGCGGGACGCAGCAGGTCTCGGTGCTCGGCTCGGTGCAGCTCGCCGCGAACGGGAGTGGCACTCTCGACATCAACCTCGGCTCGCTGCCCGGCAGCCGGCGGATCCGATGCCGCGCGACCTCCGACGGTGACGTCACGGGCGGCACCCTGACCGCAGCGCTCCGCGAAGGTCGGAGCGGGCTGCTTAACCAGTGATGGCGCGTTTCCCCTCACGCTCGACGCTGCTCGGTGGCGCTGCCCCGGTCTCACGGCCGGCGGACCAGCGGGATCCGTTCCCGATCTACACGCTGCTCAAGAACGCGGGTCTGTCCCAAGAGGACATCCTGGAGGTGGGCGACGAACTGCTTGCGTGCATCCGGAAGAGGATCCGCGACAAGGCGCTCACGGACGACGCCGACCAGGCGCGGCGCTACCTCAACGACCCCGACTACCGCGCCGAGGTCAACAAGCTGATCGTGGCCGAGGAGATCGCGCGCTTCGACTTCAGCCACTCCGAGCTGAGGAAGATCGACCAGGGCCTCAACATCGGTCTCACCGAGCCCGAGCCCAAGAAGCCGGCCGTGGCTCGCACCATCGGCCCGCGGGGCCCCGAGGAGTTCACCATCCTCGAACGCCCTGCGCCTGGCGAGGTGGGCCCGGTCGTCATCAAGAGCAAGAAGGACGGGCGCGTCCATCGAGACGGCGTCCGTCGCTGATCTTTCGGCGCCATTCCGGCGCGTGTCGCGCTTCGTGCGCGAGTACGGTGGCCCCGCACCGCAACCCTGGGGGTTCCGCAACTACAAGGGTGCCCGAACCCGAGCCCAAGGCTCGAATCGGGGGAGGACGACATGCCGCCTTTCGACGAGGAGCAACAGAAAGAGATCAAGGAGCTGGTGAGGGGGACGCTGGGCCTGGAGGAGGACCAGACGCTCGGCGACGTCCTGAAGGGTCAGGTCAACGACGCGCTCAACGGCTACGACAAGCGCCAGAAGCGGGAGCGCAAGGAGGCGGACGAGAAGCTCGACGAGCGCCTCCAGGGGTTGACCGAGGCCGTCGAGAAGGGCGCGAAGGGCCCCAAGGGTGACGACCCCGACCTCGACGACCCCGACGCCGAGATCGACGTGAAGAAGCTCCCGCCGGCTCTGCGGGCCTTCATGGACCGCCAGGGCAAGCAGATGGAGAAGCTCACGAAGCAGGTGGAGACCGAACGGATGGCCCGCGAGGAAGCGCAGGCCAAGGCCGACGACGCCGAGGAGAAGCGCGCAGCGCAGGCTCTCCGCGACGCCATCCGCACCACCTCGCTCGACAAGGATGCGGTGGGCGTCGAGTTCGACTTGACCATGTCCGAGGTGATGATCGAGCACCTCTTCCCGAAGGTGAGGAAGAGCGAGACCGGCGACGGCTACGAGATGCAGGTCGGCGTCGAGGACGTCACGAACGAGCCGATCTACAAGCCGCTCGCCGAGGGCCTGAAGAGCTTCGGCGGCACGACGGTCGGCAAGCGCTTCCAGGTTCCGGTCAAGGGCCAGGGGCCGGCCAAACCCCAGGGCGAGAAGGGGAAGACCGGCGACCTGATCCCGGCCGCCGAGGTGGTCAGCGGCAATATGACCCCGGCGCAGATCCGGGAGGCCTCCAACAAGGGGTCGATTGAACTCGAAGGGGCGCAGTAGTAGAGGATCCCGATGGTCGGGATGATCCCTCGGCTGCGCGATTGACAAGGAGAAGGAAAGATGGCCGAGGGTATCATCACTGGCGCGAACAACGCCAGCGCCATCGCGACGGTCGTGGCAGCCAAGACGCTCCCTCCGCTCCGTGCGGAGACGTGCGCCTGGGGCATCGCGACCATGGACTACGAGGACGAGGTTCGTCAGTTCGGGAGCCAGGTGGACATCCCGATCCCGGCCGAGTTCACCACGAACCTCATGGCCGACGGTGGGACCGTGACGCGCCAGGCGAACAACCTGGGCAACGCCTCGCTGGCCCTCAACCGGCACCGCGAGCTGACGTGGGAGCACACCGACGTCAACAAGGCCTACGCGAGCCCGAACCTGGAGAACTGCTCCGCGGGCCAGGCCATCGCGAACTTCGCCGAGGACATGGACGAGGACCTGCTCTCGGTCTACGCCTCCTTCACCGGCACGGCGGTCGGCGCCTACAATACGGCGCTCACCGAGGCGGTGATCGACGCAGCCGAGACGGGGCTCTTCGACCAGCGCGTTCCCGGCAGGGACCGGAAGAGCCTGGTCGTGACGGGCACGGGCTACTCGAACCTGCGGCTGATCCCCCGCTTCACGGAGGCCGACAAGCGCGGCAGCGGTGACGCTGCGGCGGCTCGGCTGATGGGTCAGCTCAAGGGCTTCGACGTCTACCGCGCGCAGAAGTGCAACGTGACGTCGAGCACGAACCGCCACGGTCTGGCGCTGGGTCCGGCGGCTCTGCTGGGCGCCGTTCGCAACCTGGGCACGGACGGGAACGGCCTGGGTGTCGTTCAGGTCGAGATGCAGGAGGACGGGGTCACGATCCGGATGACCATGTCCTACGACCACCCGGTTCTCGGGCGCATGACGACCATCGACACGCTCTACGGCTACGTCTGTGGCCGGACTCTCCACGGGATCGAGGTGAAGCACTAGCCCACCGCGGCTCGCTTGCTTCGCCTTCTGGCCCCGTTCAGGGCCCGAGGTGCCTCCTCACCTCGGGCCCCTTCGATTTCCCGCGTCACGCATAGGTGACGCTTGCCTCCAGACCCCCATGAACAGGAGAGAACCCCATGCCGTCGAGTCAGACCCGGGTCCACGACCTGGAAAGGAAGATCCACGAACTGGAGGTCCGCGAGCAGAGCCAGGGCCTCAGCGTCGAGAGCGACCTCCAACTCCGCTTCCTGCGGAAGTGGCGGGAGCTGGCCGGCCAGGACGTCGTGCTGGTGATCCGCCCCCGCGGTGTGATCGAGCGGCCGGGCGAGAAGGCGAAGGCCCGGATGGTCGAGGTCCACGACCAGGTGGCCGCCGACTACCTCGTGCTCGGGCCGCGGCGCGGCGAGGTCTGCCGCCTCGCGACAGAGAAAGAGAAGAAGCTCTTCCGGGAGTACGAGCAGGCGAACCAGGACGCGCACCGGAAGCGGATCGCAGGTGCCCAGGCGCGCACGGCGGTCGAGGGTGTCAACGCACTCCTCGGTCAGCTCGCCTCGGCTGCCCAGGGAGGCGCTCCCGAGCAGGCGACCCCGGTTCCGCCGCCCCAGGTGGAGGTGGGCCCGTCGGCCGAGGAAGAGGCGGCCGATCTCGTCCCCGAGGTGGGCGCGGACGCTTCGGAGGAGGAGAGCAAGGAGCCGGCGCCGGCCGACGCCGGTCTGGACCCCGACATGGCGAAGCTCGGGGCACCGAAGCACGTCAAGGCGCTGATCGAGGCCGGCTACTCGCAGGTCGAGCAGGTCGCCGAGGCGGACCCCGCGAAGCTCACCGAGATCCACGGCATCGGCCCGGCCACGGCCTCGAAGCTCATGGTCGAGGCGGCGGAGATCGTCGCGGCGCGCGGGGATGACACCGAGGGCGGTGGAGAGGCGGAGGCCAGCGACGCCAGCGACGCCAAGGAGTAGCCGATGGCGCTCACGGACGCCGAGACGCACCAGGTCTACGAGATCCTCGGCGTCCCCGAAGCGGATAGCGTCCTGAACCTGAACGCCGACTACGGCACGGGCTCGCGCTTCGAGAACTTCGCGATCACGACGGCGAAGACCGCGATCGACGCGATCCTGGCGGGCCTCAGCGCGGCCCTGGAGGCGCGGCTCCGCGAGCTGCTCGTGCAGTGGAGCACGGTCTCGACGTCGGCGACGCGACTCAGGGCCAACACCGCGAACCAGGGGGTCGAACGCGACCCCCGCAACATCCGCAACCTGATCCGGGCGCGCGTGAAGACGATCGTCCCGGTTCTGATCGAGGCACAAGAAGGCTCCGGCGGGTCCATCCCGCTCGGGTAAAGAAAAGGAGAGAACGACATGGCCGCAGGGGATGTGACGGTCAACAGCAAGGATGTCTTCGGCACGCTGACGATGGTCCGCGGCACGATGGAGTACGGCACGGCCGCGAGCGGTGGCATCGCCCTCGCCTCGGGCTCGGAGAAGTTCGGGCTGAGCACCGTCTACTCGGTGCTCTTCGAGAAGACCTCGGGCTACGAGTTCGCCTACGACAAGGTGAACGACAAGGTCCTGGCGTACCAGAGCGCGGGCTCGGCCGCGGCGATGGCCGAGGTGACCTCCGGGGATCTCTCGGCGCAGGTGCCCAGCTTCGTCGTGTTCGGGCGCGAGTAGCCTCGCGTGTCGGGCAAGCCCGTCCTGACCCTGCTCGACGTCGCCGAAGCGACGACGTCGGGCGTGGGTCCGAGCCTCCCGATCAGTGGCCTGGAGAACTTCGCCGGGGAGCTGCGGGCGGTGGAAGACGTCGCCGGCACCTCCCTCGACGTGGTGATCGAGGACTCCTTCGATGGCGGTGCGACCTGGAACGACTGGATCGTCTTCACCACGCTCGCGACCACCGGGAACGAGATAAAGGCGATGACCCAGCTCAACCGCACATGCGGCCCGCTGATCCGTGCCAAGTACACGATCGTCGGCGGGACCTGGTCGTTCACGTTGAGGCTCGCCGCGGACGTGAAGCAGTAGGCCGCGACAGGTAGGTCCCCATGCCGGAAGTGCTCGCGAGCACGCTGTCCCGCGAGCACGCGCTCGAACTCGTCCGCATCGAGCAGGACGAGATCAAGCGGCTGCGGCGGACCTACGAGCAGGCTCGCAAGGAGATCCTTGCCCGCCTCGTGGACACCCGGGCCGAGACGTTCACGGCCCAGCAGCTTCGATCCGTCCAGGTGCAGGTCGAGACCGGCCTGCGCGAGATGGTCAAGAAGCTCCGGGACGACACGTCCGGCCAGGTCGACTCGCTCCTGGAGCAGAGCATCGAGCAGACGCTCGCCGAGATCGGCTACTGGGAGCGGACGTTCCGCGGGGCGGCGACGCAGCGGATCCGGGCGTCTGCGGCGCGGCGAGTGCTCAAGCCACGCGCGCTGCTGCTCCACCAGTACGACACCTCGATCAACGCCTACGGGCTGAACCTGATCTCCGAGGTCCAGGGTCGGCTCGGCGTCCACCTGGTCAGGAACTCCTCGTGGCGGGAGATGTCGCTCGACATCGCCGGCCGGCTGGACACGAACGCGATCCAGGGCGCCCGCTGGCGAGCTGAGCGGATCGCCCGGACCGAGATGGTCGACGTCCTCAGCCTGGGGAACATGACGGCGCTCGAAGAGGCCGCGGCCGATCTTCCCGGGCTCATGGGCCAGTGGGACGCGACCGTCGACAAGCGGTCGAGCTACATCTGCCTCGAACTCAACGGGCGGATCCGGCGCATCGGCGAGCCCTTCACGACCTACCGGGGCCGGCCGATCGTCAGGCCTCCGGCGATCCCGAACTGCCGGAGCCGGCTGGTCCCCTGGCATCAGGACTGGGCCGACCTGGACCCCTCGGTGAAGCCGAGGGGCGCCCCGAAGCCCGTCACACGGAAGCACCGACCGGGCCCGAAGCCGAAGCCGGCCGAGAAGAAGCCGCGCCGCCGCAAGACGAACAAGCAACGGCTCGCCGAGTCCCTGCGCCGCGAGGAGCAGGAGATCCGCAACCGCCGCACCGAGTTCGGGGTGCTCTTCGATCCCGACGGCACGGTGGTCTTGAAGAAGACGAGCCGGCAGCGGAGCTACATCAGGTTCTACGAGGACGAGCTGAGGCAGTTCAGGGGGCGGGTCTTCACTCACAACCACCCCAGCGGCAGCGCGTTTTCGATCCAAGACCTGTCCGTCGCGGCCGAATATGGCCTCGCAGAGATGCGGGTTGCTGGCTCGCGCGGCCACGCCTACTCCATCAGGCCGCGGCCCGATCGGCCGTGGTCGAAGCGGTTTTTCGACGAGGCCATCGAGCCCTCGTTTCAGCGCCACTCGAAGGAGATACAGCGCCTCAACTGGAAGCGGATCCGGACGGGCAAGCTGAGCACGAGCGACGCGAACCTGGAGCACTACCACCAGGTCTGGACCCGGGTGGCTCGTGAGGTGGGCATGGTATACTCCCGGCGGAAGGTGCCGAAATGACCGGAGAGCGCAGGAAGCCGGGCGCGATCCCTCCGCATCCGCCCGCCGAGGTGCCTGCCGTGAAGGACGGCGCCGTCGATCTCGACAAGGGCAGCGAGGACTGGACGCGCCAGCTCTACGGTCTTGCGCCGATCGAGACCGAGGAGGAGGAGACCGAGAGGTGACCCGGCGCGCGTTTCTCTGGGCGCTCGCGGCCATCACCGGCTTCTTCGCCGGGCTATGGCCGAAGGCGGGCGCCGAGGCCGCGCAGTCTTCCGCGGTGGCCGCAGACGTCTCTGTCGCGTCCGGTGCCTGGGAGCGGCGCTGCGTCGTTGACTACCTGAAGGAGTCGATCGCGTCGGCGCTGGCGCCCTTGCAGTACAGGCCCTTCAGCGCCTCGCTCGTGAAGTCGACGTGCGAGGACGTGCTCGATCGGCAGGTCGCGCTCGGGTTCCTGCCGAGCCAGCAGGATCTCAACGGCGGCGGCGAGCAGCCGCAGCTCAAGCCCTATCACGTCGAGGTGGCTCCTCTCGGGGGGAGCGAGGTGCCTGGGGACGTCCGGGTCGACATCGGCCTTCGCGTCTTCCCGAGGATGGAGTGCATCGCGCTCAGGGTCGAGTGGGAAAGAGCAGAGGTGCGGCATGACCCGGCGTAGCTTCTTCCGGATCCTGGGCGGGCTCGTGCTCGCAGCGCTCGGGTTCTTCGCGGGGCGCAGGGTCGAGGAAGCATCTTGGCGGGCCGGTGTTATCGCGAAAACCGAGATGGTGGCCGCCGTGAACGCGGCGGAGAAGGGGCTTCTCGATCACTATCCGGTTCCGCCCCCGTGGCATCCGAACTGCCGGTGTGTGCTCAAGGAACCGGTCACCTGGTACTACGTCTACACGACGCCGGGGCAGGGGCCGATCATCTTGCCGAAGCTGAAGGAGACGCCACTCCCCGATGGCTGGCGCTTCGAGGGTGCCTTCCATAACGATGCCAGCCGCGACACCGTGGGCTTCGTGCGGCCCGGGAAGTTCCCCGAGTGGATCGAGTTCGAGGGGCGCATCTCGTGAGCGCCTGCTCGGTCTGCGGCGAAGACGTGCTCGAAGGAGCGCTTCGCTGCCGGCACTGCGGCGTCCCCTTCGAGGGCCCAAGCAAGCAGCCACGGCTGAAGCCATACGCGAAGGTCGGCGCAGGCCTTCGACGCACGGAAGACGGGGTCGAGGTCCAGGGCTTCGGGATCTCCTTCGGCTTCGAGCCAGACGACACCGACTAGAGCTTCTGGGGGGCCGTCGGGACGCGGCAGGCGTCCAGGCGTAGGGGACGTTCCACCGCCCCGGCTTCAGCGCAGTCCCGGGTCAGCCCCGGCTCGCGCGGTTGTCGGCCGCGGCCTGCCGGGACGTCAAGGGAGCCGGGCTGGGCGCAACCCGGCCGGCGGTTTCTCGGGGAGGGGTGTGCGATGGGCTGCGAGCACTGCGGCGGCAAGCGCAAGAAGAAGAAGCGGCCGGGGGGTGGCCGCTAGCGTATGGCGGCGCCGGATCCGCCCTTCGTCCGAGAGCCCGAGGACCTCTTCACGCAAGAGGTCGCCCCTGCGCTCGACGAAGCGCGCAGAGAGATCGCGGGTGTCGGCCTCCGGCCGCAGAGGGTCTTCCTGGTGATCGACAAGTACGAGGGGCCTGGCCGGAAGGAGGGCGCCCTGGTCGAACGCGAGCTGACCGAGCTGGATCCGCAGCCGGCCGTCCGCACGCTCTCGGCCCGGGAGGTGGCGGGCAGCGGAGGGCTGTACCAGGCGGGCGACGTCGCGCTCAGCCAGATCAGCCGGGTCAACTACACGAACGAGCAGCTCCGCGGGAAGACGCTGGCCGGTGACGACCTGCCCGAGCGCTGGGACTTCTTCGTCGCGATCCAGGACTACGGGCGGATCCACGCCGAGTTCTACAACGTGCAGTCGAGGCCGGTGCTCCTGCCGACCGAGTGGAAGATGACGCTCCGGCCGCGAAACAAGCGCGCGCCGCTCGTGATCGGCCCCGACTGATGCTTGGCGCGACGCAGGTCTTCAGCACGCCAAGCGCGGCGCGGAGGGCCCAGAAGGCCAAGCAGGAGGACATCGAGCAGGCGATCGGGCTGGCGCAGTACAGCTCCGCCCTGCGGACGAAGCGCTTCATGCAGCGGGATCCGAGGGTTCCCGCCGACATCGGGGCCTACAAGGCCGGCCTGGAGGTCCACCGGCTGCGCTACATCAAGCAGACCCGGCTGGAGGCGAACGCGCCGCACTCGGGCGTGCTGGAACATGGCGCGAGGCCCTTCTGGGCGCCGATCGCGCCGCTGATCGAGTGGGCGAAGCGGAAGGCGGCCGACCTCGGGATCGTCGACGTGCCTGCGGGCCAGCAGTTCCAGGGACCGGCGAGCCTGAACGCGGACGAGAACCGGGCGGCCGAGGCGTTCGCCTACGCGGTGCAGCGGGCCATCGCCGCGCGAGGACTTCCGGCCCGCTACCCGATGCGGAACGCGCTGCCCTTCGCGCTCAAAGCGCTCGACCGGGACTTCATCCGACACCTGCGGCGGATCGCACGGGAGAGGCGGGGCCCTGGGGGAGGCACGAAGTAGATGGCCGACCCCGTGGCGCTCGCGCTCAACGAGGCGATGATCCGCACGCTGGCGGAGTATTTCGACCAGGACCTCCCTGTCGCGCTGAAGGCGGAGTCGGACCCGGTCGGTCACATCGCGCACGTCACGAGCGGCTGGGAGCACATCGGCCACGACATGCGCTACCCGACGGTCTCGATCGACGCACCGATCGAGGGCGACCGCGTCAGCTCGGCGCCGGTTGCGATCGTGATCGTCGAGTCGAGTCCGACGGCGCCGATCGTCGAGGTCTACTACCACGTCGCCGACGTCGAGATCCCGCTGACGCTCAACGTCTTCGCGGAGAGCAAGGTCCAGCGCTCGCTGGTCGTTCACGCCCTGGAGGTGGCGCTCCAGGGTGACGTCCTCGATGGGGCCGGCGCTCTCCAGCTCGACAGCTCCTACTACTACGGGCTGCCGTTCGGCTACCGGCGCGAGGGGCCGTTCCGGTCCATCGACAGCGAGACCACGGTCGGCGGCGACGAGTGGCGCGCAGTGGGAACGCTGCTTGTCGAGAGCCATGAGATCGCGCGGGTGCAGATCGCCCGCTTCCTCGACCTGAGCATCGACTGGCGCGTGGCCGAGATGACGAAGGTCGACCAGGTGCCGGGCGAGATCGTGACGTACTTCGAGCCGTAGCGCCGGGGGGACGCGCGGCCAGACCTACAAAACCACCGAGAAAAGAGCGGGCTCGGGGCTTCGGCCTCGGGCCCGCTCGCCTTTTGGGAGGGAGCCATGGCTGGAGTCTCCACCATCCGCCGCACGAACAACGCCGCCGAGTACATGAGCGTCGACGGTGTCGTCATCGACGAGCGCAAGCCGCCGAGCGCGATCGTCGCGAAGCCGCAGAACCGGGTGTGCGTGATCGGCGAGTTCCAGAAGGGCCCGGTGGACGTCGTCACGCGCATCGGATCGCCGCGCGAGCTTTACGACAAGTTCGGAGGCGCGGGGCCTGACGCGAGCGGCAACTTCTACAAGGGCTACCTCTCCCTGGCCCGCAAGCAGTTCGGCCGGCTCTACGTCATCCGCCTCTCGAACTCGACGCAGGCCACGGCCACGGTGGACCTCGACGACTCGACCGTGCCGACGGCCGTGCTCCGGATCAACGCCGAGTCGCCCGGCGTTTGGGGCAACAGCCTCACGGTGACCGTGTCGGTTGCCTCGGACGGCATCGCCACGCATTTCAACCTGACGGTGAAGTACGACGGCGAGACGGTGGAGGTCCACCGTAACCTGAACCTGGCCGACGTGAACGATGGCGAGGACCTCACGCCCGAGTCGCTCTACATCCGGGCGGAGCGCCTCGCGATCGGCGACGGCCGGCCCGTGGACATCGCCGACGAGGCGCTCACCTCCGGCCTGGACGGCACGTTCGCCGACGCTGACTACACGGGCAGCGGTTCGGACAGCCGCGGGATTCAGCTCCTCTACGGCTCCAGCCACAGCGACATCAAGTGGGTCTTCGTGGCCGAGAGCTACGCCGCCGCGGTCAACGGTGCGCTCCTCAACCTCTCGGCGACCACGAAGACGAAGAACTGCCTCATCATGGGCGACCCTTCGAACGACGTCGCCGCGGCGCTGACCGACGTCGCCAGCTACCGCAACGACCGCATCGGCTATTGCTACCCGCACGCCCAGATCTACCTGGCCGAGGCCAACAGCGGCCGGGGCGGCCTGGTCCAGGTCGGCCTCAACTCCTTCGCTGCCTCCGTGCTCGCGGGGCTGCCTCCGGGCTCGAACCCGGCCGGGGTCAACGGCGAGGAGTTCCTCACCGGCATCCGTGCGCTCACGAACCAGAACCTCGGGACCGCGGACTTCGAGAGCTTCCGCGAGAAGGGGATCATGGGCTTCCAGTTCACGATGGAGCGCAACAAGTTCTCGATCCGGTCGGGGATCAACACCGACCTCGATCCCGCGCTCCACAACTGGGCGCGGCGGAGTATGGCGGACTACCTCCAGGACAACGCCGCGGCCTACCTGGCGTTCTTGCAGGGCAAGCCCATCAGCTCGAAGAACAAGGTCATGGCGCAGGCCGCCATCGAGCGCTTCCTCGACCAGCAGATCCGGCTGGAGCATATCCCGAGCAAGCGGGATCTGAACGAGAACCGGCCCGAGGACGATCCGGTCCTGGAGCCCTATGAGATCGACATCGCCTCGCTCAACAGCCAGGCCCAGGAGGCGGAGGGCGTCTTCATCATTCTCGCTCGGGTCCGCACCTTCGCGACGATGGACTTCATCGTTCTCCGCACCGAGATCGGCGAGCGGGTCGAGGTCGAGGCCACGGCCTAGCGGCTGATCCACCGCTCCTTCCAGCGCCGCCTTCCACTCGGGGAGGCGGCGCTTGTCATTCAGGGGGAAAGCCATGCGAACTCGATGGGCGCACGTCAGCGTGAGGGTTTTCGTCGACAACGCGGAACTCGACGAGTACAAGGCCGTCAGCTTCGACTACAGCGAGAACATCTCCACCGACCGGGCGACCTACCAGGGCGACGTGGGGCCTCGCCTCGATGCCTCGGCCGAGGGTGGCACCGGGAGCCTGGAGTTCCGCCTGGAGCATGGCTTCGGCGATCCGACCGTCGCCTATGAGCAGTATCTCCGGGGCCTCAAGAACCTCGACGGCACCGGCAAGATCGACCTCGCGATCAGCAGGGTCAACCCCAAGACGCGGCAGCCCGAGAGCCGTCGCTTCGAGAACTGCCAGGTCACCCAGACGGAGCGCGGGGGTTCTGGCTCCCCGTGGGCCGTGATCTGGAATTTCGAGTACGAGACCAGCGAGAGGACCTAGCCCCCTATGGCAAACCCCAGAGAACTCCTTGAAGCCACGCTCCCCAGTGGCAAGAAGATCGTGCTGCGCGAGCTGGACGGCAACGTCGAGCTGATTTGCGCGAAGGAGTGCGGCGAGAACCAGTCGCTCATGTTCTACTCCCAGGTCATGCGGTCGATCGTCTCGATCGACGGCGAGCCGCTCGACTCGTCGAAGTACACGCCGCAGAGCACCCGGGACCTCTTCTCGTCGGTCGAGTGGCAGCTCGTCCTCGACGCCTTCGGATTGCTGAACCGGCCGCGCATCGAGGAGGTGGAGGCCTTCCGCGCCACCTTTCGTCGGTCCGTCGACGGAGACGGAGGACAGCCCGCTCTGGCAGCAGCGGCAGGAGACGCTCCGGCCCCTGGCGCTTGAGATCGCGTTTCTCGGCCGCTACGCGGGCCAGCAGGCGAGCGAGGTGCTCGCGATGACGATCAGCCTGCGGGCGGCGGTGACGGACGCGCTCAAGGAGCTGCTGGGGGCCGAGGGCGGAGACGGGGACGAGCCGAGTCCCCACTTCGACGCTCTCTCGCGCGGGCGCGGGGGGTAGACCATGCCGGGCGTTGGCGCGACGACCTACTACGACGTCGTCACCCGCTACAAGCTCATCGACGAGATGTCGAACTCCGTCGGGCGCATCGACCGCAGCGTCTCCAAGGTGGACAGGTCGCTCGCCGGCCTCACGCGGCAGACGGCCATGGTCGGGCGTGGCTTCCGCAACGTCGCGATGCTGGCCGGCCCGGCGCTGGGCGGGATGGTCGGCCTGGCGGGCGCTGGGCTCGCGATGGTCAAGACCTTCCGCAACCTGAACGAGGAGGCCAACTCCACGATCCAGCTCGCGGCTCAGGTGAACCTCGCCTTCGTGTTCGAGGGCGCGCAGGGGGCCGCCGAGAACTTCAATCTGGCGATGACCGCCTCGCGCAAGGAGTTCCGCGCGCTGGTTAAGGACGCGGCGGCGCTGCCTGGCGAACTCCAGGACTTCATCAACATCGCGCAGCAGATTTCGGGCGGTGTGTTTGCTGGCGGCGGAGATCTGACGCGGATGCGCGAGTTGACGGCGCGCGTCGCACTGGCGGCTCCCGCGGCCGGCACCGGCTTCCAGGAGGCCGGCCTGGGCGCGATGCAGATGCTCTTCGGCGTCTCCCGCGTCACGAACCCGCTCTTCAAGATGCTCGCGGGCCAGGGGCTCGTGCCGAAGGCCGAGATCTACAACGCGCTGCCGGCGACCGAGCGGCTACGGCGCCTCGATGACGCGCTGAAGCGGCTCACGGATAACCCCATGTTCCGGAAGAACATCCTGGGGACGTGGGACACGCAGATCGGCACGCTCTCGGACAACCTCTTCGGCATCGAGGGCATCTTCGGGCAGCTTCTCCGTGGCCCCTTCGAGGGCTTCATCGACTGGCTGATGCGACTGAACGAGGCCCTCGACCGCAACAAGGACGCGATCGTCCGGCTCCTGGGAGGAAGCGCGGGCGGCCTGACGGGTCGGAACCTGGAGCGCTTCATGGGCGCCGACGTGAGGAGCGCGGGCGGCGGCTTGCTCGACATGCTGGGCGCGCTGGCGCCCACGGCGGAGGAGATCCGCAAGAAGCAGATCGAGACCTGGGTCCGGGCGAACTGGGGCATGGCCCTCGGGACGCACGACCCCGTGGAGTATGGGAAGAGGATCTACGCGCTCGGGGCCCAGCGCCACGCGCACTTCGTGAAGCTCCAGGAGGCGGACGCCGAGGGCAAGCTGCGGAACGTCCCGAAGACGAAGATCGAGCAGAACTTCCACATCAAGCTCGACCTGAAGAGTGACGACGCGCCCGAGGCGGTCGCCGTCAAGATCACGCGAGCCATGGAGAAGGTCGGCCGCCACCCGACCACGGTCTCGCGCGGCCTTGGCTCGGTGGCCTCGATGTCCGGGGCGGGGCCGTGAGATGGGGCAGGTCCACTACCCGAGGGCGTGGGTTCGGGCTCACGTCCGGGTCGAGGACGTCGGCCAGCCTGACCCCGATCGGCTAATCAAGCTCCCGCATCCGCCGATCGAGCTGGAGGTCGTCGAGAACAAGTGGAGCGAGGCGAACACCTTCAGGGCCGTCGTGGACCTGGAGGACTTCCCGCTCGACCCACGGATCATCCGGGGCGTGACCTTCGAGGTCTTCCTCGCGGACGCCGGCAGCCTCGATCCCGACTTCTGGCAGAAGCAGAGCCTCGATCAGATGCGGAGCCACGCGGTCTGCCTGGGCGTGGTGGACGAGATCCAGACGCGGATCGACGACGACTGGCGCAAGACCACGCTCAAGGGGCGCGACTACACCGCCTACTTCCTCGACGTCGAGACGGAGGGTAAGCCGGTCGCCTACACGGGCGAGGACGGCGCGAAGCTCACGCTCCTCGAAGTGCTCGAAAAGATCAAGGAGCAGATCCCGAACGCGGAGGCCATCACCTTCGACGTCGACCCGGACGTGCCGACGCTCTACCCCGCGGACTACCACACGCGCGGGACGGACGAGAAGCTCAGCACGCGCAAGAAGCGGCAGGGCGAGTCGGCCTGGGAGGCGATGCTCGAACTCTGCCTGGAAGGGGGCCTGATCCTCTACGTTGAGCTGGACAAGATCCGGGTCCGGCGGCCGACCACGATCTTCGTGAACCAGGGCCAGGACGAGTCGACCTGGTGGACGTGGACGCTCGGGCAGAACCTCAAGAGTCTCCAGACCAGCCGGAACATGGGCCGGCAGCACGGGATCAACGTCAGGGTCACGAGCTACTGCCCGGACGGCGATGGCGGCGAGAAGATCCGCCACGCGAACTGGCCGAAGAACCCCGTGGCGAAGCTGGAGACGCCGGCCTCGGCGGTCGCAGACGACGGGGAGAAGCAGCAGAAGAAGACGCCGAAGGTGGTCTTCACGCCCTAC
>Ga0180438_10001518_pt1 | contig 41032 bp, 60 predicted proteins | sample SS_ome_12_FD_132455 | JGI IMG/M metagenome (GOLD analysis project Ga0180438, IMG submission 132455) | Hypersaline lake sediment archaeal communities from the Salton Sea, California, USA - SS_3_D_2 metaG | ecosystem: Environmental > Aquatic > Non-marine Saline and Alkaline > Hypersaline >...
CTTATCTGTATGGATTGGGTCAAGTTCAAACCATCGTCACCTAAGATGCGTATCGAAAGACTATGGGATGCAGGTTGGAAACCAGTGGACAAAACCAAAGGACACATTGAGTATGACAGAGAACAGAACCGAAGATAGAGGCTCTAAGTTTGCTAAGTACGGGTGGACTCTATCTGAGACTAACCTTAGCACACTGCCTGAGACAGCCCCTACAGGAGCCAAACGTTTAACTGAGTGGTTGACCCTTGAGGGTAGACGTTCCTCACTGGTGGAGTGGCTGGGCCACTGTGGTGACGATTCTCGTATTCATGGGCAGTTCATGGGCATTGGTGCATGGACAGGACGCATGGCTCACAGAGCACCCAACCAAGCTAACATCCCTGCTGAGTTTCATGGCACACCTAAGTCAGCAGTAGAGGAGGTGAAGGCTAAGTATGACGGTCAGTTCAGAGCACTATGGACCGTGCCTGAGGATAGCTGGCTGGTAGGCACAGACGCTGAGGGCATACAGCTACGGGTGCTAGCTCACCTGATGAACTCAGAGGAGTATGTTAACGCTATCGTGTCAGGTAAGAAGGAGGACGAGACTGACATACACAACCTCAACCGTAAGGCTCTAGGTATGTCACATGTAACAAGAGACATGGCTAAGACTTTCATCTATGCCTTTCTGCTAGGTGCAGGTACAGGCAAGATCAGTCAGATTCTTAACGTATCAAACAAGGAGGCAACACAAGCAGTCGATAACTTCATGGAGTCTATCCAAGGGTTAGCTAACCTCAAGAAGAAGATCATACCTCACATAGCAAAGCGAGGGTACTTCATTGGGTTGGATGGACGCAAGGTGCCAGTACCATCTGAGCACAAGACCTTGGCAGGTATGCTACAGAATGGTGAGGCTGTGATCATGAAACACGCAGCACTTGACTGGACATACAAAGCTAAACGTCAATGGATTAACTTCAAGCTAGTCACTTGGCCTCACGATGAGTGGCAGACAGAAGTGACAGGACCATACAAGGATGCTGAACTACTAGGTGAGATACAACGTCAAGCTATCGTTGATGCAGGTAAGAACTTCAACATGGTCTGTCCTCTAGCTGGGTCAACTGACATAGGTAAATCTTGGAGAGATACACATTGATAATCTTTAACTTTATTTTTGCACTGTTACCTGTAATTTTTGTCTTGACAATACAGGTAATAACGTATATGATGAACCGATCAACAGCCAGCAAAGGAGATTCTGATGGCTTCTAAAACTAAGTACGGTGTATTCGAGGGTGAACTCTACTATGCCCGTCTGCACACAGACAACATGGATGACTCTGAGTACCATGAACGCACCTCAGGCCAGTTCAATACTGTCTTCGTTCCTAAGGATGACGAAGAGATTAACAAGATGGTTGAGCTAGGTTTCCCTGAGGAGTCAATGGGTAACAAGATGATCAAGCCCTTCGATGCAGCAGGTGGACGTAAGGGTATGAAACTCAAGCGTCCTAATGTACACCCATCAGGTATTGATGACTTCGGTGGAGCACCATCTGTCACCAAGGGTACAACAAATACACCTTGGGACTACATCGAAGACGGTGCACTTGGCAACGGCACTAAAGCCAAGGTCAAGATTTCTATCTACGGCAAGGGGTCAACTGCCTCTGTCCGTCTTGAGAAGGTAGGTATCATTGAGCACGTACCTTACAAAGAACTAGAGATGGAAGATCGTTGGTAAGATGAACAACAGGCGCAACCCAATGGCTAGGGACTTGAGGCAACCCAAGTACAAGCCTAGGGTTGTGCCTGACAAGAAGAAACCTAAGCCAGTACGTAAAGAAAAACACAAAGGTAAAGACAGTATAGAATGATTAAAGCAACCCTGATGGATTACATGGGCAGTGATATTACTGTCGTTAATGCTGCAAGAGTGTCCTTCGGCAAGAAGTCCAGTAACACATATACAACAGCCAAAGATGAGAAACTAATCTGGTATCTGGCAGAGCACAAACACATGTCTCCCTTTGGTCATTGCTTTGCCAGCTTCCACGTTAAGGCTCCTATCTTTGTGGCACGTCAACTTGTGAAACATAAGTTCCTACGCTGGAACGAGATCAGCCGTAGGTATGTGGATGAAGAGCCTGAGTTTTACGAACCAAAGACATGGAGAGGACGTGCTAAAGATAAGAAGCAAGGAAGTGAGGGTGAAGTTAAGACAAACTCAAACGCCTGTAATCTTCAACTTGATTCACTCTTTATGTATAGTCAGTTATTAGATGAAGGCGTCTGCCCAGAGCAAGCACGTATGGTCCTACCACAGTCGATGATGACTGAGTGGTACTGGTCAGGTAGCCTTGATGCCTTTGCTGATATGTGTAACCTGCGTTGTGCTTCTGATACACAAGCGGAGACAAGAGAAGTTGCTACACAAATCAGTGACAGAATGCGTAAGCTGTTTCCTATATCATGGGCAGCATTGACAGATGGCTTGACAGAGTATAAGTTTGGGTACGAGGAGAACAATGATGAATAAAGACGCAGGTATCATTGGTGTCGAGACCGTAGAAGAACACGAAGATGGTAGTGCAACATTTAAGTTTCACATGGATGCACATGCCCGTGGGTTACTCACAGAGGAAGGCTTGAAGCTAGTGATGTACTGTGCAGCAGCTAAGATGGATATGCAGTTAGTGTATGACTTCATAGAGGATCACATCAGATACAATAAAGATGAGGAGCAAGATGAGTAAACAAGTTCTTATAGACGGAGATACCTTTGCTTATCGTGCAGCATTCTCCTGTGAAGACAATGACATAGAGGATGCAATTGACAAAGTAGATGAACTCCTAGAGGACTCCCTGAACAAGGTCATGTGGGAAGTAAGTGAGGAGGACTTCCAAGTATTCCTTACAGGCAAGGGTAACTTCAGGTACGACATAGCCACCACCCATGAGTACAAGGGCAACAGGAAAGACGCAGAGAAACCCAAGCATCTCCAAAGTGTACGTCAACACATGATAGAACAGTGGGATGCTATCGTGTCAGACGGTGAAGAGGCTGACGATCTAATAGGAATCTGGTCTACTCAATACGGGCCTGACTGTATCGTTATCTCAGTGGACAAAGACATGATGCAGCTACCTTGCAGACACTTCAACCCTAACCGTAGGTCTTTCTCTAAGGTATCAGAGGTAGAGGGTAACAGGTTCTTCTACTCCCAGATACTCACAGGTGATAGGGCTGACAACATCATAGGTCTGTACGGTATAGGCCCAAAGAAAGCTGAGAAGATACTTGAGGACTACGAAGAGGAGGCTGATATGTATGAGGCTTGTCTGCGTAGTTACGGTGGAGAAGAAGACAGAGTAATAGAAAACGGTAAGCTTCTCTGGCTGCGTAGGTTCGAGGGTCAGATATGGGAACCACCCAAATGCGATTCAGATCAGGGCTAGAGGAACGCACAGCCAAGTACCTAAAGAAACTCAAGGTAAAGTTCACATACGAGAAACTAAAAATAAGATGGCAAGACCTGAGATACAGAACTTACACACCTGACTTTATACTGGCTAACGGAATCATAGTAGAAACTAAAGGAAGATTCATCACATCTGACAGACAGAAACACTTGATGATAAAAGAGCAACACCCTGACTTGGACATTAGATTTGTTTTCTCTAATCCTAACTCTAAGCTTTACAAAGGATCAAAGACAACATATGCTGGCTGGTGTGATAAGCATGGTTTCAAATGGGCTAAAGAAGAAATACCTCTTGAGTGGATAAAAGAAAGGAAAGGTACTTGACAATGCTAGACGAAGAGAGTAAAATACTTGCTCTTGCTGAGAACTATGATCTACAGTTTCTTCTAGAAGAGAACGACATAAGGGATACCTTTGTCATCAAGTACCTAGTAGAAGAAGGGTTGATAGACTTAGAAGATTACTTTAATCTAGACGCAGAAATAGAAGAGTGGAGAAGACTGGAAGAATGATAAACGAGACAGACATAGAAGCCTTTGAATACTATAACAGCCATGAGATGTCACTTAATGAATACCAAAGGAAAGCTAGGAGTACAGCTATCTATCCAGCTAGCTGTGCTATACTGTATCCTACCTTAGGTATGGTAGGCGAGGCAGGTGAGGTAGCTAACAAAGTAAAGAAGATACTAAGAGACAATAAGTTTGATCGTGATGACATAGCTAAAGAACTAGGTGATGTCTTATGGTATCTAGCTATCTTAGCTAAAGACTTAGGTTTCAATCTGTCAGACATAGCATATGATAACTTAAAGAAACTAGAAGACAGACAGAAACGAGGCACACTAGGAGGTTCAGGGGATAAAAGATGAACAACTATTTACCAACAGATTACCAAGAGTTCATACACAAATCAAGGTACGCAAAGTACTTCGATGGTAAGGGCCGTGAGTCATGGGAAGACACAGTAGAACGATACATGGAGAACATTGTCTACCCTAAACTAGGGGAGGACTCATACACAAAGTCAATACGGGATGCTATCCTAAGCCTAGAGGTCATGCCATCTATGCGGTCAATGATGACAGCAGGTCCAGCCTCTAAGAGAGACAACACCTGTATGTACAACTGTAGCTACCTACCCGTAGATGACCCTAAGTCCTTCGATGAGGCTATGTTCATCCTTCTCTGTGGTACTGGTGTTGGCTTTAGTGTCGAGAGGCAGTACGTCAGTAAGCTCCCTGAAATCCCTACTCTCTTCCAAAGCGATACCACTATCGTTGTGAAGGACAGCAAGGAGGGATGGGCTAAGGCGTTCAGACAATTGTTGGCTCTCCTCTGGGCTGGTGAAATCCCTCAGTGGGATATATCTAAAGTCAGACCTGCTGGTGCTAGACTAAAGACATTCGGGGGTAGAGCCAGTGGCCCTGCACCTCTCGTTGATCTCTTCAACTTTACTATCAAGACATTCAAGGATGCTCAAGGACGCAAGCTGTCTAGCATTGAGTGTCATGACATCATGTGTAAGGTAGGTGAGATCGTAGTTGTGGGTGGTGTACGCAGATCAGCAATGATCTCTTTGTCTAACCTATCAGATGACCGTATGCGTCACGCTAAGTCAGGTGCTTGGTGGGAGAACAACCCACAGAGAGCCTTGGCTAACAATAGTGTGAGCTATACAGACAAACCAGATGCTGTCTCATTCATGAGAGAATGGATGGCCTTAGTAGAATCAGGCAGTGGAGAACGAGGAGTATTCAATCGTGAAGCGTCTAAGAAACAAGCTGAGAAGTATGGCAGACGTGATCCTGACTATGACTTCGGAACTAATCCTTGCTCAGAGATTATCCTACGTCCATATCAGTTCTGTAATCTCACTGAAGTTGTGGTCAGGGCTACAGATACTATCGAAGACCTTGAGCGAAAGGTACGTATTGCAACAGTTCTGGGAACAATTCAATCTGTCTACACCCACTTCCCATACTTGCGAAAGGTGTGGCAGCGAAATACAGAAGAAGAACGCCTGTTGGGTGTGTCACTCACAGGGATAATGGATAACCCTCTACTAACGAGTAAGAATCATGGTCTACCAAAAACTCTTGCGCACCTTAGACAGGTTGCAGTTGATACTAATATTGACGTCAGCAGTAAGCTTGACGTTAACCCTAGTGTTGCTATTACGTGTGTTAAACCATCAGGAACAGTCTCACAACTCGTTGACAGTGCCTCAGGAATACACGCACGGTATTCGAATTATTACATTAGAACCGTTAGAGCCGATAACAAAGACCCCCTTACCTCCTTCATGAAGGACATGGGTATCCCTAACGAACCAGATGTAATGAAGCCAACTAACACTACTGTCTTCTCGTTCCCTATCAAGTCACCAGATGGAGCCGTTGTTACCTCTGACCTGACAGCGATAGAACAACTAGAGACTTGGCTCACCTATCAGAGACACTGGTGTGAACACAAACCATCTGTCACTATCAATGTCAGACCTGATGAGTGGTTTGAGGTAGGAGCCTTCGTGCATAAACACTTCGATGAGATGTCAGGTGTGTCATTTTTGCCATACAATGAACATACTTATCAGCAAGCACCTTATCAAGAGATTGGCAAGAGTGACTATAATATGCTATTATCTCTCATGCCAGATAAGATTGATTGGAATAAGCTGTCTGAGTATGAGAAGGAAGACAACACTGTAGCTATGCAAACGATGGCTTGCTCTGGTGATGTGTGTGAAATCGTAGACTTAACATAAAGGAAAGTATCATGGGTCTAATAGAAATGTTTGTTGTAACTTTGGTATCACTTGGTGTGATAGAGGATGTAGTCGTACCTGTTGCTGAGACAACATGGGAGACCGTACAGGAAGTTGTGAATGCCGACTAAAAGAAAGTTTAACAAAGAAGCTTATGATCTGTACGATCAGACAGCTAAGGATAAACTGGTGACCCTTCTCTCTGAGAGGGGCCACACCATTATCTCTTCAGATGAAGACTACTTCGTAGACGTAGTATCACAGAAGGATGGGTACACATACTACAGTGAGGCTGAGGTAAAGACAGCATGGACTGATAGCTGGCCTACCACTTGGAAGGAGATCAGGATTCCAGAGAGAAAGAAAAGACTGCTAGCTAAATATCAAGATGAGAAGGGTGTCTTAAACTTCTATGTCTTCAGTAAAGACCTGAAGCAAGTATGGAGAATCAAGGACACACAGTTAACTGAAGAGGGTTTGAGAGAAGCTAAGGGTAGATACATCCACGCAGGTGAGAAGTTCTTTCATATACCCTATACAGAAGCGGAGTTAATTAATGTCTGACATAATAAATAACCCACCTCACTATGGAGATGGGTCTATTGAGTGTATAGAGTACATGAAAGACAACATGGACTTTATGATGTTCATGGGATACCTAGAGGGTAACACTAAGAAATACCTTCACCGATACAGATATAAAGGAAAACCTTTAGAGGACTTGAAGAAAGCACAATGGTACCTTAACAGATTAGTAGAAGAGATGGAGGCTAAATGATATGGAGACTATGTTTGTAGCACTGGCAGTTGCCTGTGGATTAATAGAAGGTGACCCATTACTTAATCAAGGGTGTGGAATTATCTTCCAGAGACGTTTAGTTTCTACTGAAGAGGAGTGCATAAAGGATGCTGCCTTAATGGTAGCTGTCATGCCACCCCCTGCTGGTGCTTACATAACAGATGTCCAATGTGTTCCTGTTAAGGTAAACCCTAGAAAAAATAAAACCTAAGTTCGTTTCTTCCCTGAAGCTGTCGTTGACCACTTCACTCTCTTGGGGCCAGTCTTTTTGCTGGCCTCTTTTTTTGTTATCTTACCTGCTACTGCCTTAGGTCTACACGCAGGGTAAGGACGTTTGCTTCCCTTGGCACTCTTACGTCCACAAGGTTTACCTGTCTTGACATCTGTCCACTCTTCAGCGAACCATTTACCTAAGCCACCCTTAGCCATCTTAATCTCTACAACTTCTTAGTTATTGACGTTGGAATATCTATCACAGTGTAGCCCTGCTTGTCCTTGTAGACCCTAGGCTTAGGTTTCTTTTTCTTGATGTACTTCTGTTCTACAGGAACATCACCAAGTTTTCTAGGTGCAAATCTAGTAGGTGTCTTTTGCTTCTTGTACACCATCACTTCTTCCTTACTCTGTTGTCTTTACCTGACCATGTTCCACCCTTAGACTTGTACCACTTGGAAGCCCAAGCATTTGCATAAGCTGAGGGGTAGACCTTGAACTTCTTCTTAGCCTCTGCTTTGGCTCTAGACCACAGACTAGGGTTGTTTGGTTTAGGACTACTTGCCATTTACTTTACCTCTTTTGACATCCAGATGCCGAAGGCTCCCGTGGCTGCACCCATGCACACTGACACCAGTGAAGTCTGTTGTGTTGTGGGGTCAGGCAAAAGCATGAACCACTCAACAACTCTCCAACTCATGACAGTGAAGACTAGCATCATCAGGCGGGGCAGAACCTTCCAGTCATCTAATACAGTATGAGCCATTATATTTTACCTAAGTAAGCTAGAAGAACAATCAAGGCTAGACCACCTGTGAAGACAACAAGGAGAGTTACCAGACCAAAGAGGAGTATATTCTCCCAGAGTTTCTCTCTTCTCTTCTCTCTTTCTTCTTGTTCTTTCTTACGTCTGACCCTGATCTCTTTACGTAGCTCTATCAACTCCTGCCAAGCTGAGAATCCTCTAGTGGCTATGACTATTTCTCTAAGTTGATTTTCTATATCGTCGGCTTGCTTACGTTTAACGAAAGTGTCTAAGGCTTCTTCATTAGCTGACGAGAAGAGACTGTTCTTCTTCTTGTCATGGTCCTTCTTGGCACCATCTATAGCATCGAAAAGAGCACCCAAGTCTTTGGCAAGTGAGGTTATCTCTTTGCCAGCAGCTATCCCTGCCTTGACGCCAGCAAAAATTGTTAACGGGTCCATATCATCCCCACACTATGAAGTCTACGTTCTCACCTACTCTTTGTGGTACCTTGTTCATGTTGTGAGGATGATAAGTATAGGCTTCTTCGTGCTTATACTTCTGAGCCTTAGCTTCTACAGCAGCCTTAGATTCCTCTACTACCCTATTCTTAGGTGTAGTATCTTGGAAGACAACAGTCTCATGTGTGTCGAATGGCATCCTAGGTAGAGGTAGATACGATAGTAGACCTGTGTTTACCATTTCTTACATGACCAGTATCTAGCTGTGAACTTATCTGTGGCTGTGTCACAATTGTGTCTAGCCCTGAAGCTCTTGCGTCTGGCTGGTATGTTCTTCTTGATCTTCATATTGGCATCCCCAAAGCGAATGATCTTCTCTTTGCCGTCCTTACAAGCTTTGACAACAAACTTCTTACCGCCTGAAACCTGACGCTTCGGGCTGTTACACTTCATCTTTGATTTGTCTATCTTAGCCACGGTATCTTCCAAATGTTATAGTTTTAAGGAACCCTCTCCATATCTCTATAGGGGATGGAAGCATCCACCCTAGGATCATCATAAGTATGACCCATGTGGGTATGTCTTGGTTCAAGACCTTGACACTATCTACTGAACCAGCCAGATTGAATGAACCTTTGGACTCGTCTACCTGTACGTTCTCAGCTTCGATGTCTCTGCTTTGGTCTATAGCTGACTGGTTATTCTCTTTACCTACCTGAGTGTTTGCGTTAACAGTAGGTCCACCACCGCCACCCCCAAGGAGAGACATGGGATTAAGGCAAGCACTAAGTGTTAGGCATAGGAGTATGGCTATAAGAAACCTCATTGTCCAGTACCAGCTATTCCAGCGTTCTTTGTTATAGAAGCTATTAGCTCTGGGTCAGCCTGAGATAAGGAGGTATCAGTTAATCTTTTTATTTTAAAACCACCTTTATAATTGTTTTTCATAACTTCAGGAGTATACTCTGAAACCCTTATACCTCCTGTAGATTTTGTTCCTGTTACATAAGACGTAGCCCCAGCAGATTGATTACCACCTATGGCTATAATAGTGCCATCTTCTTTTATATCTAAGACAACAGAGACATGGCCCAATCCAAGCCCTTTCTTGAGGGCCTGACTAGGATACTTAAAGTTTCCGTTTTTTTGACGTGTGCCATCTTGTCTATTGTTAAACACCACAATATCCCCTGCCCTCACATCAGAAGGGCTTCCGAAATATGTTTCACCTGTAGTTGGGTTGTGGTTATAGACATCATCACCAATGAACTCATAGTTTTGAGAACCTGCTCTATATTGTACAGCCCCTTCAGTTAATTTTCCTCCTGATTTAAGTATCAGACTCCCTAATAAATCAGCACACCAAGGTGTTTTACTGGGGTCAAGACCCATACCAAAGTTTTTATAAGCTTCTATAAATCTTGGGTCTTTTTCGTCAGCCCCTATTAGCCCACTTCTAGCAAAATACTCTATGAAATTTTCACCCTTTTTAATTTCTGGGATAGTTCCATCCCAAGTAGCAGAATCAAAAATAGCTAAGTTAACATCTCCTGTTGTTTTTGGGGGGCTATCTTCAAGTTTATCTTGAACGGACTCATCTAATCCTGTAGGTAGAATATCAATAACATTTTGAACTTCTGGTTTTGTTATAGGCTGAATACCCTCAGGTCTAGCTCTAGGACGTAAACTAGAGATTTCAGGTTCAGGTCTAGTCCTAGGTCTTAGTACTTCCTCTTGAGTTAATTCAGCAGGTCTCTCCTCTGCTGGCGTAAAGGATTGCTTGAATTGGAAGTCAGGGTCTTCTCTGGCTACATCTGTTAGCTGATCAAGAGCCTCAGTCTGAACTGGTGGTTGAAGAAGTGCTGAGTTCTGCATAGGCTGTGTGCCTGAGGTTCCCATCACTTCAGCTAGAGTAGCTCTAATTAAATTTTTCAGGTCAATCTGAGAGGTATCTGCTTGTCTTTGTGGTGCTTGAGTAGATATAGCTGGGGCTTGAGGAGACGCCGCAGGTAATGGCTGGCTTGACCAAGGGGGTGTAGGAATAATATCCCCACTCTGTTGAGCCATTTGTGGTGCAGCTACCTTAGGTAACTCCTGTGTTCTATTAACTTTAGCCAAAGGAACAGGACTAGGTATAACACCTTGATCCGCAGTGGGTTGTTGCATAGCTTCAGGTGGTTGAACAACAAGACCTATACCTTGAGGTTTTAGTGTCTTAGCTTTTTGTATGAAAGAGGCCATTATATTCTCACTTCTGTGCCAAAATACCAGTATCAGGATCAATAAACCAACTGTCAGCAGGTAGTTGATCGAACTCAACCTGTTGTTCTTCGTCTGTTTGACCTGAGAAAGTATAAGGATTATCTTCTGTATAGTCTGCACCAGCCGTAGGTACCTCAGTAGGAGCACCTAGTCTACGTAGGAGTTCATCGTATTTGGTGACACCTGACATAAGCTTGTCAGCTTTTCTAACTGCCTCATTTATTCGAGCAAAGTCAAGACTTGTTCCTTTGAACTCACGTCTTGTTTCCATAGGAATCTTGCGGCCTAAATCTCTATACATCTCCATGAGATCATTGTTATAGTAAGTATTAGCCAAGTCTTTTACTTTGAAGAGGACTTTCTCACCTGTTGGATAAGCAGTAGCAATAGCCTCTTCATTTAGCATAACTTGACCTTGGTCACCTACAGTCAGGAATCTATTTTCAGGGTCTTTCAGTGCACCCTGAACTGCTGTAGCTTGCGCTGTTTTCTGGAATCGTAACGCATTTGCTATACGTTCTTTAGTTACCAAGTAGGCATCATTATCGTACTGCTTGAGTTTCCTTAGTTTATTAAAGGTATCCTCTGAGAATATCTTAGCTATAGTTGCATCATCTATAATATTAGGTGATGTTATCATATTGACAGAGATGATCTCTAAGCCTCTGACAAAGTTTTCTCTAGCAAAGTCTTCAGCCATTGTGTCAGGTGTGAATAGAGATACCTGATTGAGGTAGGCAAAGTCAATAGCTTCCTTACGGTCTTTAGGTTTTCTCTTTTCTGCTGCTGCAATAGATTCCTGAGTGTGAAGAACTTCTGTTGGCGTGAGTGTAGCTTCTTCTACGTTCTGGCTGACCTGCTGAGCTAACTCAGGGAAGACAGGAAGAGAAGTAAACTCTACGTTATTAGGTAAGATTTCGTTAGATAATTTTATTTGTTCTGGAAGATATTTATTCATCCAAATATCAGACACCTTATCTAAATTACTAAGAATAGCAAAGGCTGCTGCTGGGTCTTCCATAGTCTTAGCTTGCATAGCTATGGCTTCTGTCAGAGGAGTAATGATACCAGCTTTAACTTTCTTTAGTCTTTCCTCATCGTATGTCTCAAGTCTGACTAGAAGTTGATCCAAGGTATCAATCTGGCTTTTTACATTTTGCCAGTCGTCGTCTTGAATTAGAGGTGGTTTAACGAATTGACTTTTGACTACATCAAACTTAGCTTTCAATTGCATAATGCTATCAGGGCTAACGTTCCCACCTGCTAGTTCTATATCCAAGCCCATCAAGGCAAGATTTCTTACATTGTCTAGAGCCATTGTAGCTTGAGGTAGATAAGAGGAGTAGAACTCAGCCCTCCCTACGTTCTTAGAATTAGTCAGGTACAAAGCTGCTGCTTCGTTCCTCTGCACTTGACCGATAGCTTCTACAAGTATGTCCTGATCTGTGGGCGGTTTGCCTGTAGCAGCTAGAGTTTGTTCTGCAAGGATCAAATAAGCTGGGTTCTCTGCTATCTTCTTACTGACTAAGTTCAAAGCTTCTTGCTGAGGGTTTACATTAAGGTAATCAACATCAATACCTGTCTGCATCTTGATAAGCTTAGATGCGTTAGCATCAATTTCAAAACCTTGGGCTGAGTACTCAGATATAAGAGAGTTGACAGAAGACCTGAGAGTAAGACCTTCCTGTCCTTTTAATTCTTGTAGGCGTTTAGCAAAGCTTCCGTACATCTCACGGTCAATAGAGGCTTGTGTCTTCTGTTTACCAGAGGACACCATGCTATCCATGACACTGAAGAGACCCCTACCTATACCCTCTATCGCTTGGGCAGATGCACCTAGCTCAGTTGCACTAGGCATTGTGACACCTTGTGCATACTCAGAGCCAGCCTCACCTAAATCCATTGCATATCCAGCCATAGTTTTTCCTTAATACATTTGTTGCTGAAGAAGACCAGCAGAGTAGCCTAGGTTCAGTTTGTGGGCATTTCTCATTATATCAGGTATTTGACCTGCGTTCACAAGACTATTCTGAAGAGATATTTTTAGCTCATTAGACAAAGGCATAGCCCATAGTTCATCATTAATTTCTTCCCAAAGTTTAGAGCCTTTTAGGAAGTCCTCTTGGTCACCTTCTGTCAATAAAGACATAGCTCTATCAGCCTTAGACTTTAATCTGGTTCTTATCTCACGGTACTTCTCGTTCTTCTTGAAGACCATCTCTTGATAGTCGTAGTAGTTCTGTACAGGTGCAGGGGTAGCACCCATAAGTACAGCAGCAGCATCTCTGGTTGTCAGACCACCGACTACTAACTTACGTGTACGGCTACGATAGTTACCAGTTTCTATAAGTTCTCTGATCTTTACGATCTTGTCAACAGTAGACAAGTTGCGAACCACTTGCGTCAAGTCTTCTCGTACCATTTCAGTACGTCCACCAAACATTGACCTGATAGCGTTGACACCAGCAGAGGAGAAGTCTTCTGCGATTTCACCTGATGGACCGAATAGAGTGGTGATCAGGCTTTCATCGAAGAGCTTACGATAGGTGTCTGTGACCTGACCTAGAGGTGCAGCCCTTTGTGCATATGCTGTCTCAGTACCTAGACCCCAACCTAGAAGCTGATCAAATAATCCGTACTTGATCATGTTGTGCCTCTCTACAGCCTGAGGATCATCTGAGGAGTATCCTAATTTTTCTGTGACGTACCCTGCTGTACGGCCTATACCAAGTCCTGTCAAGCCCCACATTGGCCCCATAACTAGAGCCATACGTCTTCTCTCGCCAACAGTAAAGTTACGGCCTACAACTATGTTCTCCATAGCTCTGAGGGAGAAGGTTAACCACTGAGTAGGTACTCTCATCGGACCTGACTGAGCAAAACTTCTAGATGCTGAGGTCATACGGAAGGTGAGGTCTTGTTCTCTGTTGGTAATCCAAGTCTTACCTGAGGGAGACAGAGGATCAATGTCGGGACGTTTAGCTCTGTGCTCAAGGAATGCTGTAATAATCCCTGTCATACGAGAGAAACGTTCACCCTCTCTGAAGAAAACGGTTGAGGTGTCTAAGAATTTTCCAACTGATGCTTGAGCTTTGCCCGTAAGAGTGCTAGCCGCACCAAATTTTTGAGGAGCTTGGAGTTCGATAACTTGGTTGTCAATGATATTCCTCCCGCTTTCATCTATGTATCTGACAAGAGTATTCAACTCATCCTCAGATAGACCTGACATCTTAGCTAAACGTTTAATTGCTGTCTGTCTAGCGGCACCTTTAGAGTTTGCTATGACCATCATAGGTGTCGTCAGACCTAGTGCTTTAACACCACTGGTAGGAGAGATACCTACGATGGTAAGACTATGCAAACCCTGAAGCATAAATTGGTCTGGATTGAAGAAACCAAACTTAGAGTAGAAGCCAACTTTCAGTAGTTGAGATGAGGGGTCAGTAGCAGCTAAGTCCCACTTGAACCCTGTCTTTTCGAAGACGTATTCAGTAGCTGACCTTGTGAAGGATTCCCATTTATCTGACAGCCAAGTAGGTTGATTGAGCCTACGCTTGATGACATCCTGTGTCTCACGTAGTTGTGCAGCTACATCGTTAAACTTACCTGTCTTGGTAACTTCAGCTTCCAAAAGTCTACCCAAGAAGTCATTCTTAGGGAGAGCACTAACTCTATCCCAATTCCTGATTAGTCCTTGGTTAGCTTCTGCTAGTTTATTCCAGCCAACTAAAGCACTCTGTGAGGCTGCACGATTAGCATAACCAAAAGCTTCAGTACCAAACTGGTCAGCGATAGCTGATATTGGATTAGCATTCGTAGCTGACTTACCGCCAAACTCAATGAGAGGTGTGTCACCTCGTTTCATGCCAAGGTTATTCATCTTGACACTTACGTCTTCACCTACTGACAAACCAAAGCGAGTAGGATCACCACCAGCTTCACCTATAGAAATCTTTTCGTCCCTAGCTTTAGCTACGAATTGTTCTGTAAAGTTGAACTTGTGGGTTTGGGCTAGCCTCTGCAAATCTTCTAGGTCAGTGACGTGTTTATTCCATGTATTGTTGGCCCTGATAACATTACCTAGCTCATCATACTCAGCTTTGCTTAGACTAAGTAATGCGATGTCATCAATACCGTTCTGATCTAGGAGTTTCTTAACTGAACGACTTATGTTATTTAGCTGAGATACAGCCAGTTCTATCTGGTCTTTACCGAAAGAACCTAGTAGAGTCTTGAAACCCACAGACACAGACTTACCTGAAGCGAGCCTTTGCTCCTTAACAGTACCCAAGAACCAACGGAACTCAGAGTTAGTACGAGGACCACCGATATTGTACGGCATAATGTCTACTCGTTCTAAAACTCTGACACTCTTAGGGTTGACAAAGTATAGATGGTCCATGAATGTCTCAGGAACCTTGTAGACTATCTGGTCACCCTTGAGTTTATCCTTACGGATTGGCCTTAGTGTAGCTAGATCAAGAATAAACTCATCGTCTATCTGGCTCTGGGCTACCTTATAGGCTACATTTCCAAACTCATCGGTCATCTCAAGGAAGACACCATCAGCAGCCACGGCTCTCTTCAATCTCTCAGAAGATTTAATCTGCCACGTTGTATCTAGGATGTCAATAAGAGCCTCATATCCTTCCGTAGTAGCTTTGCTGGGGGTAGACCCGTACATAGTTTTGTACATGGCCTCAAAGCTAGCTACAGAAGGAGCCTGACGCATATGTGATAGCTCACCATCACGTAGCTGCGTCATGAAATCTGACAGGTTTTCTAGTTCTTTGCCTTTAACCTTGTTTATTTTCTTTTGGTATGGCTTTACGAGGTCACCTATGAGAGCCTGACCAGACTCAGCCTGTAAGAACTTGGCACCTAGCTTGTCACCTAGGCGAACTGTAGCTGCACCAAAGACTTTATTGATAGCATCTCTGATAAAGTCAGACTTCTGTACTATCTGCATAGCCTCAGGTAGGTCAGAGATGTCAAGTCTCTTCTCTGTCTCTAGGTACCAGCCACGACCCTCTTCCCTTTTGACTACTCTTAGTGTAGGATCGTTCTTAGCTATGGCCTCTGCGTCCATCTTACGTCTGAAAAAACCACCTGTCTTGTCTTTACCCATACGAACTACGATCTTGTAGTCATCTGAGCCTTCATCAATTACAGACATAGGTTTGACAGAACGAGTAAGAGCTACGTTGTTTGTTTTCTTAGCTATACTCTCTGCTGTTCTAAGGGCTAAGGCGTCGATACTGGCTCTAGGTACGTACTCACCAAAGGTACCTCTTCGGTTAGCTAACTCTAACTCTTCTGTGAGCCTAGTCTTTACTGTGTGATCTCTTACTGTGGCACTTGATGGACGAGCATTTGGCCCAGAAACAGGGTCTAGTTCTTCTGGCAGTGTACGTCCAGCATTGATCTCGTCTGTCTGTGCGCCTACATCATCCACTAACCTTGCTGATACACTTGCTGCCTGTACCTCATCACCTAGTGTAGCTATCACATCAACAGGTCTTTTAGCTTTGGTTATACCTAAAACCTTGCCTGTTTGTCTAGCCAAGGCAGAGGCTGGTCCTGTTACGAGTCTTGTTGACCCAAGCGTAGCTATGTCAGCAACACCAAACAACGCATAGACACCAGACATAGGGTCATCCCCTAGGTAGGTTGCATCATTAGCTGTCTTGTACAAGTTCCAGATACTATCTGAACTAAAGATACCCTCCTCTTTACGTTCCTCTATGTACTCTAAAGCCCACTTCTCGAACTCAGCAGGTTTCATTTGGTTAAATGCAGCCCTGATAGTATCACCTTCACGGTTAGACCTAAGGGTTACATTCTCAAATGCACCGATAGTAATCTCTCTGAGGATATTTACATCGAAGAAACTAAGTACTTTACCTATACCACTCTGGTCATTCTCTTCGATGGCCTCTTGCATCAACCTGTTCCATGTCTCCATGTTAGTCAGGGTTCTAGCTGCATAGGGATTTATGTCACCATCGGAGAGCATAAGGTGTTGAACCAACATGTACTCACTAAGAGACATGTCTTCACCCTTTTCCTTACGTTCCTCAATGATAGCTGCTATAGTCTCAGGTGGTAGACCATCCTGATAGGCTTGATTGATAGCTAAGGCATAGTCAAAGTTGAGACTTTCGTTCTTAGCTATAACCTCTGAGCTATCGTCACCTACCTCACGTTCAGCTTCTATCTGGTCTACAGGTAAATCTGTAGCGATAGAAATCTCTTGAGCCTTAGTCCTTTCGACTTGGCTCCTAGAGTTGTAAGGTTTACTGATCTGAGGACCAATGAGAGATTCCTTGAGGATTTGCTCATTGATTATCTGATCATTGAGAGTAAGAAGGGATACCATTAGTATTGCTGTCCCCTAGGGTAAGGTATTTCTTGCGGAGGAGAGGCTGTAGGTACATTAGAAAGACCACTTAGACCACTAATAGCACTAGCCAAGGTAAATCCTATACTACCCCTTGCGGAATACATTTGAGATAGACCACCTAGATAAGAGGCTTGACCTGTTAGACTTGTGTACTGAGAGCCTAGACTTGACATCATGCTTCCAAACCCTAGGTTAGCTCCTAGTTGGGAAGTAAGGGAGGCCATACCACCTAAGTAACCAGAAGCACCTAGTTGTCTTTGGGCTGCTGCTGCTGCCCTTGATCTACTTCTAGCGATGATACTTTGTCTTACAGCACTGCGTCTGGCTCTAGAGGCTTCTTCTCTTTGCATTCTAACTTGAGTTTCTGCCGCTTGTCTCTGTATCTGGGCAGATTCTCTAGCTGCACTTGCTGCCTTTTGTGACTGCTGGACACCATAAGCAGTAGCCCCAACTGCTGCTGTTGCAGCAACACCTGCTGCTGTTACACCAGTAAGACCAATAGCAGTTAGGCCCGTTGCTATAGCTGTAAATATTGCCATACTATACTTCCTTTATATAGGCTGTCTCTGTAGGTCTGAAACCTTTTCTCCTAAATAGAATACCAGCCTTGCTTCCTAGGACTTCATCTAAGGTTGACAACCTAACAAATTCACATCCGTTTTCTTTCGACCAGACTACGTATTGATCTATGAGTTTTGGTCCTGTCTTCCCGTTTCTATGTTCAGGTTCTATCCAGAACATTAACTCTTGTGCGAAGGTAAGATTATTAATAGGTAGGCTACTGATTACTCCAATCAAGGCACCTACGATTTCTCCTTCGTACTCTACAATCTTAACAAGACCTAGTTCGTGTCTGATTAGATTTATAAGTAACTCGCTTACTTTGTTAGCTTCAAAACTTTTCCAAGCTGGGTGGGGTATTTCCTTACAGAACTGTTTGACTGCTATTACAACTTCTAATACGTCCTGTTCGGTTGCATCACGTATTGTATATTCTGACATTAAAACCTAGTGTTCCTTCCTTGGATCATACCCCATCCTAAAAGGATAAAGTCTTTGCCTTGTTCACTTTCGTATTTAATTCTCATAGACCTGCCATGACCTCTGATCTTTAGTCTGGTAACTATAATATCCTCAGGGTACGCAAAGTTAGATAAGTTAGTTGGGTCAACTACAACAGGATACTTTAGTCTATAAGCTTGTTGTGTAGAACTAAAGGTATCCGCAAAGTCCCACGCTGCTGAGACCAGAAGAGAGGATGGTCTGATAGATTCATAACCATCTATAGCATTGCCTGTGAAACCCTCTTCAGTCAATCTTGAGTAGACAGCAATGTAGGGTGCATTCTTCTTTGTCACTAGGTCTCCTACAAAGTCATACCCTGTGACAGCAAAGGATGAGTAGTTTGTGTCACCCCAATCCAAGAAAGTTTCACTACTAAAGGATGCCATAGTTATCTTATTGCTGCTACCTTCTCTTACTACAAGCACCAAAGCTGGGTCACCAGTAGCAAAACTTGAAACCTGAGTTGACACAACATCGTCACCAGCAGATGTTACAACATCATCGGCCCCACTGTTAGAGGTAACGTCAAGCTCAAGTTCAGCAGCCCCAAAACCTGAGTAGAATGCTAGACCTACTATACAGTCTGTACTTGATGTCTGATCAGGTACGGACCAAGGTATAAAAGCCTGAAGAGCTAAATCTAGTATGAGAAAGTTATTTAACTTAGATACTACACCCTCACCATTATTAGGGTAAGCCCAATAAATTTTCTTGTTGATACTATCGTAAACAGAAGTTACTTTATTTTTAACTGAAGTATTTATATTATCCCAAAAACTTTGAATAGTTGTCAGGCTTATATTTTGTTCTTGACCTTGGCCTGACACTGAGTCAGTCGTAAGTGTGTGAATACCAAACCTTGACCACCAGAAAGGTGTACCTTCAGCAGCTACAAATGTCTGAGGATTTAAAAGACCTACCTTAGACACACGGTTAATACCGTACTGAGAAGCGGAGAATACTCCGTCTACACCTGTGATCTGCCAGACACCATTCTCAGCAAAGACAAACAAGGCTGATTGATAAGGATAAAGAAGCTGGATGTTAACTGCGTCAGGTATAACAAGAACACCACCATCACTAGCTAAGAGATCATTTAAGTATTCAGCAGTTGGGTCATTTACTTGGTGACAAATACCTAGATCGTTTACACTTTCTACAACTTTAGAGAATAGAACGTGACCTGCATGTTTAGCATCAGCAACACCTGAGTAAAACACACGACCACCAAAGGAGGCTACAGATTTAAATCTTGTGCCTATGGTCTCAGTAGACAGACCTGATCTAACTTTATTGAAGAAGTCAACAAGGTAGTGACCGTTAGAGGTTAGTGTGTTACCAGCAAAAACCTTATCCCATTCGGCTGCATCAAAGTTATTATCAGAGTCTTTACCTGCGTACCAAGGGTGTGTAAGCGGTGGGTAATTACCTGAGTTAGCTGCTGACCAAGTACTTCTAGCTGCCTCACCCTTAGTTCCTACCCAACCTGCGTTCTTTGTGTCATACGTTCTTGCTGCGTTTGTAGAACCTGCTGTCTTATAGGTATCTGTGTTACCCTGCCAATCGAAGTCTCTAACTTGAAAAGAGATAGCCACACTAGCAAACTCATTGCCTACACTAGCACTATCAAACGTTACATAGATAGTATCAATAGCTTCAGACGAAACAATCAGATTACCGTTAATACTAGCAAACTGACACTTAGCTGATTCAGCCCCAGCAGAACCTGAGTACTCATGGGCAGTTAAATCTACGTAGTCTGTGTACCCTTGAGAAGAATAAGGTAGTGTTGACTTATTATAGAAATAAAGATTAGAACCCTTTTGTACAACCAAAAACTCAAGGTCAGCGTTACCGCCTACGTTTAGCCAATCACCAGTGTGAACAATCTCACTGTCAGAAACAGTAAAAGAAGACAGGACGTAGCTGCTTTCTAAAGCTACTCCTAATCTTCTTCTCCTTGAGCCATCTCTACGTAGCTCACAATTTGATTCATCTACAGAGGCACCTTCAGGAAACGTTAGCTCACCAGCTTCAGTGATCAAACCCCTGACAAAGTTGTTAACTGCCTTCTGACCTAGACTTTGCGGCATTACGTTCTTTCTCTCTCATGTCTGCGTACTCATTTCTTTGAACTGTACGAGACTTAGGCTTGTTTCTTAGGTAACTCTCTAAGGCTTTCTTAGCTGCGTTGATGCTTGTGTAACGTCCACTGAGTTCCTTAGGTACCTTACCGTTCTTGAAGTTAATAACAAAGAAAGAAAAAGGACTGATCTCTTTTGATATTGTAACTTCTGTAACTAACTTCTCTGACTTAGCTACACAGGTTTGGTTTACTGTGTCTTCTGTAAAGTCTAGCATTATGTTCTTCCGTAGGATGGCCTTTTGTTTGCCTGTTTTGTTCTGTACATATCGTTCTGTACGTATGACTTTAAGCGTCTAGCTTGTTGTTCTACTTTAGGATCAGACCCAGCCTTGAACAAAGAAAAACAAGTTGACTTAGCTTCAGCTAAAAGGTAGGGCAACATGTTGTCATCTAGGTCTGGCTCAAAGCTATCTGAGATAGTAAAGGTTGGATAGACAGTACCGTATGCTCTTGTTCTATTAGCCTCTAGTGTTGTACCTTTAGAAGCATCATACGCATCCATAACGATATGATAGTCATCAAATGATGTATAGTAGCTAGGGTCAACATTGTTATAGACAAACAAGTCTGTGTTGCCTACCTTGTCAGCTATTTTAAGTGAAGCACTAGACTGATCATCCATCTTCTCTAGGAACTCTAAAGGATGGACATAGTAAATACTTTTGTAATTACTTCCTGTGGTAGCTATATTATAAGACAAACTCTCAATTTGTTTTACATTGTCAGGATACCTAAAGTGTGTAGGTCTTGCTAGTTCAGACAATGAGGTTAGCTTGAGAAGCTGTTGGTGCTCTGGTATATCCCTAGCTGATATGATATTATAGTATGTATCTTCGATGACAGAAGCTATCTGTTCAGCTTCGTTAGTGTCGCTGATAGAGTTCACATCCTCTGAGTCCATATCGGACAGAATAGACTGAACCATTTCCAGAAGAGTGCGTTTCATTATTCTGGTAAACCTTTAACTGACCAAAAAATAGATGCGTAGTTTACTGTACTTGCTGAATCAATACTTGAATATATCTCAAGGTAATCATCAGTTGCTAAAGTACTATTTCCAAGTAAAGAAACTGAACCCCAAGAACCTGAACTAATAGTTCTAATTACATGTGAACCAGCCAAAGGAGAACCATTTTTATATATTTTCCATTGAACATCTTTGTTAGTTCCAGTTGCTTGTGCTGTAGATATTGAAATATGGATATTACTTGTAATGTTTTGAGTGCCTGTGTATGTTAGTCTAGCATTAGGGGTGTTGGTTACAGTAAAATCATCAGTACTTGAAGTAGTTAATGTTGGGTTTATAGCTGTAAACGATGTAGTTGCTGAGTGTGCATAAGCTGGGGTAGTAGCATCAAATGCTAAGTAAGCATCTACATGGGCATGTGCTTGTCTCCAAGCTCCTGAACCTGAACCATTAGCTATATAAACATCACCACTAAGTGCAGAGGCTACACCTTTAGGTTCATGTAAGTAAGGATCAGTAAGTGAACTGTGATTTACGTTAGCCATATATAGCCCCTGCATCAGTTAAAGATATGATAACATACTTTATCTATCTTGTCAAGAAAAAAATGAGGATGCCCCTAAAAAACTTAGGGACACCCTAGTATTTTATGGTTCGATGTATTCGATAACCAACTTGGCTTCACCAGCAGTAAAGGCTGCTGTGCCGTAGTTAGCTTCGATGTACACATCCGCTGCACCAACAGTGGCTGTACCACCGACTAGATCACCGTTACAAGCTACACCCTTGTTAGCTGCGAGAGCCGCAAGAGCAACAGTTGCGTCGATACCGTCAGCATCTACAGTAGCACCTGCTTGTGTGTAAGCACCAATTGTCAACGTAGCTGCACCACCTGAGGTGAAGGCTGAAGTGACAATAAGGCTCGCTGAAGTGATGTACGAACCTGCTGGAATGAAAGCATCGTGATCTTGGGGAGTCGCTGCTGAAGAAGCAAGGTCTGTCCCTGTGATCGTCATTACCAAAGCTTTCTTAGGAGAAACTGCTGTGCCACGCTTTGCTGGAACACCTGCTTCACCAGCCGTAAGGATTTCCAGACCGTCTGCATTAACATATGCCATGATTTAGTCCTCCTTACGCTACTGTTGGTTTCGTGATAACACGAACCATGTTTTCAGGACGATACAACTTGACACCATAACGAGCCGTTGTTACGAACTCATGACGTTGATGGTCTTTGTTGTACTCATAGTCAACCTCAGGCATCTGACGGAAGGCACCCACGAATGGGTTTACTTCTTGTGAAGCTGAGAAGAAGAGGTTAACTTTACCATTGGTGCTTGAGAAGTCACCAGTGGTTGCGCTAAACGCTTGCTCAAGACCTGAGTCAGTTGCATCTGCCAAGAAGTTTGAACAGTACACGTCGAAGCCATATACGTTTGCTACGAAACGCATACCAGTTGCGATACCATCACGAACAAGTCCTTCGAAACGTGGGTTGTTTGACACGTTTACGATGTTACCTAAAGTGTTCAATGCGTATTCAACTGAAGGATCAACGATAGCAACCAAGTTGTTATCTGGAACGCTTTGCTTTTTAAGGGCATAACGAGCATATGCAAACTCTTTAAGGGTGATTACCTCACCTGATCCAGAGGCTGCAACACGCATCTTAATGCCATTAAGTGTTTCTTCTGAGTTAGCAGAAACACCAGCTTCAGGGGCAGCAAGAGTAGTTGACTCAAAGTGCTCCATGATTGCACGTTCTTGTTCAGGGACAAAACGAGACATCAATTCGTTAGCATAGAATGTGTCTTGTTCTGCTTTCTTCGTCATGTAAGTAGCTGATGACAGATACTTGTCAACGGAGAATGTGAAGTTACCTGTGTCGAGTGGACGATAAGTAACTGCACTGTCTTCAGAGTAGTTGTCTACCTGTGCCTGACCGATAGAGGGGATGTTGAAATTGTTTCCATCAGGAAAACCATCAAGCATACGCACATATCGCTGTGCCATCATCTCATCACGCAGAATCTCTTTGAGTTCTGTTGAGTAGACTTGAGCACGTTGCAGGAACGAGGTATTAGATGTGGTCATTGCCATTTCTAAGTTCCTTCCTTATGCACCAAACTTGTCACCAAGACGGGCTTTGTCTTCAAACATTTGCTGTTGTGTCTTGGCTGAATAGTACATGTTACGATTTTCCCTACGTAGTTTTTGGTAGTAAGACCAATTACGTTCCGTAGAGGTTTGCATACCGACACCTTCGGTACGAACCGAACCTTGAGTTATAGGACTAAAGGTTTTCTTTGGTTCACCGATAAGAGCAAAGAAGGCAGAAGGAGATTCAGCAGCAATGTCACGCATACGTTCCAATGACATACCTAACTCAAATGCTTTCTTTTCGATCTCAGCCTTGGCTTCAGTGCCAAAACTTTTCTCTAGCTCTGCATCAACTTGAGCAAGATTACGTTTAATAATACTCTCTTGTTCTCGTTGAGTAAGTGTCTGTTCGACTAGGCTCTTCAGGTCTTCCTCATTAATAGGTGCAGTGGTGTTCTGGCTATTAATGCTACTTTTATCTTGAGACACCCCAGAGTTTACTGTAGTAGAGTCAGTGGCCTTACTCTGAAGTTGTTCGAAAACTTCCTTTTGGTACTGTGACTTCTTGAGGTCTTCTCTCATTTCTTCAAGTTGAGCCTCTAAGTTTTTAATGTAGCCATCAGCTTCTAACTTGCCTTTGGCTAGTACCTCAGGGTCTTTCCAGTTTTCTCCCTTAGTCTCTACGAGCTTCTGTAAGTACGAATCCTGTGGTGGGGCTTCTTGTACTTGTTGCTCTGCCTGAGTTTGGTCTGTGGTTGGACTCTGCTCAGAAAATACCATAATGTTATTCCTTGTCTAGGTTGATAATATCAAGCACCTTGGTTAGTGCTCTGTTGTAGCCGATACGATCAGCTTGCTTGTAGGCCCATGAGGGGCTGTCATAGTCAGCCTCTGGTCCTGTATCCTTGAGCATAGGCTCAAGTATTTCTCTGAGGCGGTCTAAGCTTTCACGGTTTGACAAGATTTTTTGTCGTAGCTCAAACTTTTCCTCAGGTGTTTTGCATTTAGAAAACCAATAGGACTTCATTATTTCTTTTTCATTGGCTTCTTAGTTGTGTTCTTGTAAGGTTTGACCTTGCCCTTTTTATATGGCATCTTATAGTCCTTTCTCAATAGCAATTTCTTGTTCTTCCTCTAGTTGAACTTGAGCTTCTATCGACATCTTCTCAGTCTGCATTTGCTCAAGGATAGCTACGTTCTCCGCAAACAAGGTAGGCTCACCTAACTCATCAGCCAAGATACGAGCAAACTCTTTGCCTGACATGTGGACAGCTATAGCTGGGTCAGCTAGTTTAAGTTGGTATAGCTGAGTAATATTCTGTACTCTCTGTGCTCTTTCAGCAAAGTGTCTAGCACCCATAGGCACTATCTTACCGTTAGCTTTGATGTCTTCCTTGGTAATCTCTTCGAAGAAAAAGACACCAGTATCTTCGTTGAGGACTCTGATAGTGTCAGCATAATCCATGTTACGTCTAGCTGCTTCTAGCATAGCATTGAGGATAGGCTCTAAGAAAACTCTTTCGAAGTGTGCAGTCTTATGCTGGAAGATACGACCTGCTGCTGTCATCAATTGGTTTACTTCGAAGGCTGTCTTCTCACCTGCACTACGGATACCCATAGCTTCCCTTGGTGCACCTGCCATCATCTCCATTTTATTCTCTAGGTTCTGAATCTGGAAGTCAGCATTGAGTGCAGTTGCATCTGGTGCTAGGTACCCTACGTCACCTTCTTCACCCATGTATATACGGGCTGCTGGCTCAAAGTCAAAGTCCTCTACGTCACCTCTGATTTTGAGAATAGGATAGGCTATCTGATCAAAGACATCAGCCTTGAGATTCTCTAAGTGGTCAATACGATACTGCATACCTACTAGGTTATCCAGTGGTCCCATTGCATAGAGGTTATCAGGACGATCTCTCCAACCTGCATGGAAGACAGAAGCTTTGCCTAGCCAACTAGGGTTCTGTTCGTTTGACAAGACATAAGACCTGTCAACAACTGTGATCACACGGTTCTTCATGAACTGATTTGTATCAGCATCGTACATGTCACCGTAGAACGTAAGGATTTCTATATAGTCAGACTCAAAGTATTGCTTGATGTCAGAAAACCCATCAGCTAAGAACCCCTCTGACTTATGTACATCTACGTCATTACCTGTAGCATATGAACGGTTATACATCATCTTCTCAAAGATGTCGTTCATGTAGGCGTTGTCTACAGTCTCGTCAATTTTTCTTTTGACTTCACCCTTTGTAAGAAGCGTTCTGACAATTTTAGGTGAGTCAATAAAGGAAGCGGCTAAGGGGTTAAAACAAATATCAAAAGGAGAAACACGAACAAGCTTAGGTCCAACATAGTTAACGGCCCTCTCACCATCCTCGTACTCAGTGTAGTCTCTGACAAAATCTACAGTAGCAAAACAGTTTCCGTACTGAATATAATCATTGATAAGTTTGCTTACAGTATTCTCAAAGTCTGACTGACGTATTTTGTTTTCCATGTAGGCTTGGATAACGTCACGTTTATTCTTTGTGTTAGCTTCTTGATCACTCGCTTCAAACCTAAAGAAACGTTTCTGAGGAAACAAAGCTGAGAAATAATTAGCATGTAAATTGTCAGCAATCTGTGTTAGCTTAGGTGTTGTCGTACTGTTAGTCCAAGGCAGCTTACTGTTGGAGGTAGTACGAGTATCCGTTGCGTAGATATAGTTACGGATTTCTTTCCACTCTTCGATCTTTTGCTGACGTGAGTTATTCCAAATAGTCCATCTGTCTGCAATCTCCGTAGCTAATGCGTGAGGAGCTATAAGAGAATAGAGATCAATAGTTGTTCCAGCCATTAGAACGAAACTCCACCAAATCTTTTATTAAACTGTACAACGTTGTCTCTGCTTCTAAAGATTTTCCTAGAAGGTTTAACTGCCATGTCAACTGCTGAAGCTAAGGCATCTATAACGTCATCGTGTGCAGGGTTACGAGAAGACAACTCTTCTTCTAGTATTTGAATGTTGCCACCCCTGTAGTGCCACATGCTCATGTTATCATAACGAGGTTCCAAAATAGAAGCTATCCGTTCCTGTTTGTTGCCTTGGTTCTTATTAGGTCTGTACTCGTTGATACTTAAAGACAACCCATGTTGTTTGATTAGTTCTTTTAGTTGTCTGACAATAGCCATCTGAGCTACTGTTGTTTCGGCCCTCATTTTTCTGAATGACCACTTGTTGACCAGATGAAAGATGTGATCAAAGTAAACTGAGATGCGATCAGTCTTGAACCTGTCAATATCTAAAACATAAACATTGTTGTCAGCATCTATTCCTATGACAACGATAGCTGTTGAGTCAGCCTTCTTAGATAAACTAAATGCAAAGTCAACGGCTGCATACAGGTTTAACTTGTTGTCTTTATAGAACCAGTATCCGTTTTCTTCTTTTAAATGCTTACGATCAAAGTACTGAAACTTTTCGCTGCCTACGGGAACGTTGTCTGGATCAGAAGGGTCGTTGTAGTACTGTGCTCTGAACTGGCCTTTGTCTAAGTACTGACCCCGTTTCTTAGCGAGAATCTTAATGTCAAACCCAAACCACTTACCGTCTTTACGTTGCTGTCTAGGCCAGAGGAACTCACCTGTGCCATCCCCTAGGTCTTCCACTGGTCTCTCAAATACCTCGTAGATATTCTCTTCACCTGTCTTCTCACCGTTCTCGTTGTACTGGTCTTCCATCATTTGAAGAAGATCATTGTACAGATCAGAAGGGTGATACCTAGTGCCTACGACCCACTCTTTCGCTTCAGCACCTTCAATAGAGGAGAGAAGAGAGTATTGACTTTTGACTTTATTCCTTCCCTCGCCTGTGTAAGCATTTTCGTAAACGACACAATCATCAAGGACTGCGATGTCGCAATGAAGTCCTGTAAGCGAAGTCGTAAGTCCACCAGTAAAGATCGAAGGGTCTCTAACATTTTCTTTCTTCCTTAAAGGATGATCCAACATAATCTCTGAGTTGGTCCATCGTGTACGTTTGCCTTCATCAAAGTTTACGTGATCAGGCCAGTACCGTCTGTATATCTCAGATGTAAGTATGCCTTTGATAAAGCCTAGTTGTTTCTCTGCTAGGTTAGCTGTTGCTGAGATATAAAGTATTCTAAGTGTTGGGTCTTTGGTTAGTTCCCATGCTACCCTGTAAGCTATAAGCCGTGACTTGCCGTGATCCCTAGGGAATAGAAGTAGCTGATGTGACTTACTGTCTTCTCTTGTCCACCAATTGCAGACATCTTCGTGACATTGCCCTAGTACTTGCTCTGGTGCTATAAGTTTAATAAAGGTTACCAGATCATCTTCAGCAGCTATTCTTATTTGATCTAAAGCTGACATTTACTTTAAAGACATCCACATTGCAGCAGCTATAAAGCTTAGTACAGCTACTGTACCCATCTTAACTGTAGTAGACCAGATACTTTTCTTGGTCATTCTCCATGCGTCAAGTAAACTACGCATATCACGTATATCACCTGCTGCATCTTCATCGTGTAATCCTAAAGAACGCAATGCCTCTGCTGCACCTTTTTTAGCTGCCCTGTCTAACATTGCTTCAAGTTCTTCAGGAGCCATCAGTCAGCCTCTTGTATCACAAGCGTCCCAGCCTCAACCTGACGCATGATCTCTGCGTAGTGGCGGTTGCTGGGGTTTACTGGAACAGAGCATACAACTCCATCTATCGTTGCAGTAATAGCATAGTTTTCTGCAACTAACTCATTGCCCATATAATCGTTAACATATTTTGCATTAGTTATGTTCATAGTTAAAGCTCCGCATCACAGTCTATGTAACCGTCAGTATTTATATAAGGAAGGTTTATTGACGCAGACGTAAGCCCACTTGCAACAGTTACGCTAAGAGCTACAAAATTAGGTTCTACCTGTTGTTCACTTCCAAGCCCTACCGCAGTTGAAGTATAAAACGTAAAACTACCGTTATTTCTAATCGCCATAGCGTCCGACGAGGAAGGTGTAACTGTTGGAGTGGTTCTAAGTTTTGTACTCAAAGCAATTGCGCAACGTGCATTTGCGGTTCCACCATTTATAGAGGGAATTACAAGCGTATAGCCCCCCGCCGTTTTATATCGGTTAAAATACCTCTGGCACCTCGCCAGTTCATCCCCGTATGACCGATGCTCAAAGGGGGTGGCGGTGCTTAAATCGCCAACTTCCAATTGAACGCCTGTGAGGTAGAAGGTTGCTCCGTTGGTTCCGACGACTGAGGTTGCTCCTGTGGCTGACAAGTATGTTGCACCCGCCCATGCTCCAGCAGTTCCGCTGTACGTTGATCCAACACCAAGGCCAAGTGAAACAATAACGCCGCCTAAGTTGTTAGTGTTCCACGTTCCGCTTGTGTCTCCCGCAATCGTGAGGGTCTTTTGCTCCCAAGTATTTGCCGTGCTGATCGTGTATGTAAAAGGGTAAGATCGGTTTTGAGCAGAGTTGTTAATCGCACCGCCGAAAGTTCCCGTAAGGCTTGAACGGACCCAGAATGACAGAGTTACGTCTTGTGCGCTTGCGGTGCCCCAACCCAAGTCAGCAGTATTAAAGCCCTCAATAACCTGTGCTTGGCGGAAATATGAGCCACTAGCAACAGAAAACGCAGAAAGCGATGTAATCAGCATTGAAGATGAAAAACCATCGGGAGCCGTTGAACTTTTCTGTACTGAAAACTTAGATGATGCGCTTAGTTGAGACTGCCAACGGTCAAGCGTATAAGTTCCGTCAGCAGTAGGCGTCACCGCCGACCCGCCGTTGCGTTGATCAATGACCATTGCACCGTTGATGATGCGGTTCCTGTTCGACAAGGCACCATCGTCATAGACGTTACCTAAGTCTGCTAACTGTCGTGCCTTGCTCATAGCTTATTCTCCCAACAGGGTAGCCAAGTCCAATGCCTTGAGTGCATCAGGTGTCGCTGCCGCTGCAATACGTGCATCATTTGTGATGTTACGCAGTGTTTGCTTTTGGGTTGCAATCTCAGCCGCACCTGTGCCAGCTTCTAGTGCTTTCATATAAGCAACGTCCAAGGCTTCTAGGCGTGGCTTACGTTCTGCACGTAGGTTGTCCTTGTGGATGTCACGTGCAGCCGCCATGTCTACTTCAACAGCATTGCCGTTGAATGACCAAGCCCCACGGAAGGTGCGGTCTGTTGGAACGGTAAGAGATGCTGCATCACGAACATCTCCGTTGATGTTAATATAGGTCGTCATTGTGCAATTCTCCATGCGTTTCTAAATGACCGATCCGAAGGGATCATTTCAACAGGCACAATCTTTAGGATCGTGCGGTTGCCTTGGTAGTCTCTCCATATGCTTGGACAGATATCCTTTTGAATGAGATATTCGATAAGTGTCTCTTCGTCTTGGGGACCAATAGGCTCTGCATATGGATGCTCTTTCGGCTCTCCGTCAGGCACGTCACGGTCACGTAGATATGTCTCAATTGGACTGAGGTAACCGCCAGCCAGACCAGCTGCCAGAAAGTTTGGATCAGGGACAAGCACCTTGGCAGGGGCGTCTGGTTCCCGTGGGTCTTCAAACAGCACACGGTACTTAGACTGCACAGGCTTCAAGCGTGACTTGGCTTCTAGTAGGCGTTCCCAGAGATGCGTCATGCGAGTTCTCCAATAGAAATAATGCTTGCGTGGTTGGTATCCGCAAAGGAAGTACCGCTTGTAAAAACAACGTTCACATTAGAAGCGTTTCCGGCTATTCCATTGTCTTCATACTCAGAATTAGACCCGCTACTCCTCATTTGACAAATACTTGTAGCATAATTTTTAGCACCAAAAGAATTACTAAAATTAACCGCTGTTTTCCCTGTCGCAGTATCTGTTAGTGAGCTAACGTTAAGACTGTCTTGCACAGTTGTAGCAGCTTCATGTGTCACCCAAGCCTTAGCCGACCCATTGACGACATAACCAGTGCCTACGGTTGTTGTGCCATCGGAGATGTTTGATACGTTTAGTGTACTCATGCTAAGTCTCCGTGGAATTTACTGTCAACACCCTGATCGTCTGTTAAAGCACCTGTATCTGTTCTAAAAGATACAATACTTACGCTGCCAGACGCAGGTTGGTAGTTGACACTTCTGTTAGATATATCCGCATCTGTTAAATTAAAACGACTAGACCCAGATGAAGCATATAAAGCATTTGCTAGTGCGTTAGAAAATGATGCTGAAAACCTGCCAACTTCATTATCAGTGATGCTAGAAATGTTATGGCTGTCCGCTATAGATGCTGTAGAATAGTTTAAATTACACCAAGCCGCCGCAACCCCTGAGACTGCACGACTAGCTGTTTCGCCTGTGGCTTTGATGTTAGTGACCGTTAGTGTACTCATGCTAGGTCTCCACAACATTGAATGGACGTATCTGAGCTATCAAGGTAAGTGCTAGAGTAAGACGTTGAACAAAAAATCTGACAGCTCCCTGTAGCTGGATTGACCCTCATTAAACCTGGATAGTTAGCAACAGTCATACCACCCGTAGCGCTTGGAACAGCATCAAAACTGTTTGTAAAATTAGGTGTGTATTTACCCGTAGCATCGTCGGTGACGGAAGAAATATTTAAACTACCTGTGTTAATAGCTATTGAGCTACCGTCAAAGTTTACTTGTGCTTTTGGAGCACTCTGCTTAGTCAGCGTAACAGGGCCAGTCCCGTTGGCTGCACTAATTGTATCTACTCGTATATCAGACAATGCTCAAGTTCCCCCCTGTTGTGACGGTGAGAGTGACGCCAGAGGCCACCGTAAGAGGACCAGCCGCAAGTGCATTCTCAGTTGCGTCTATTGTGACATTGGTATCAAGTTGCTGTTCATGCACTCTGAAAATGTCTCCAGCCGCTGCCGAAGCCCCCACAGTCCCACGTTCACCTTTGTATCTGCCGCCGTTACTTACCGTGTCAGTGTTGGCAGTGTACAAGATAACATCCAAGACATCATCTGTTGCAGCACCAGAAGTGAGGACAACTTGATTGCCGCCTGATGTTGTAAAGTCTGTGTTATAGACCAGCTTCACGCCATTTAGGAACACGTCGAGAAACTTATCGACAAAACCTACAGTCGTGAATGTGGTCTGACCTGACGTGGCTGTAAACGTCTGCCGTGTCTGGGTAGCCTGTGGCGTGGGTATTGTGCCGATATAGCTTGACATTAGTTACCCTCCAGTGCGTCTAGTCTTGCTTCAATAGAAGTCAGTCGTTGTTCTGTTGCAGCACCAATGAATGACATCAACTGAGGATAACGAATACCCTTGCGGTTGCGTTCTTCACCAGTTTCTTCGTCTGTCCAATCAGATGAGATAAAGAAAGCATAATCGCCAGCATTCAACCCTGCATCAGTCATTGCTTGCTCTACTTCCTGAGCAATAACACCTGTGTGTGTTCGTGCTGCGTCACCCTTCTCAGCAACACTGTCGTTCCACTTAAAGGTTTTGAATAGCTTGCTGATTGCCTTGGCTGCTGTCATCTCTGCATCTGTCAGTGATGCAATCTGTTGTTTTTCGTTTTGGTCAGAGGTTTGGATGGTGCCGTTGGTGGCGTAGATGTCATCGAAGCGTGCGCCAGATGTTCCAAGATCAATTGCATTATCTCTTGCAGCACCGTTGTTTGAAGCTGGCAGAATAGCATCGCTAGCGGGCGAAAATCTCAAGCCCGTGTCGCCTGAGTTAATATACAGGCTGTTCCCGCCTTCTGACCCAATACTCCCCACAGCGGTAGTGTCCTTAAGGAAATCAATTAAACTGCCATCGTCAGTCAATCTGCGACATTGAATTGGATTACCACCACTTCTAGTAGCTACTATATTACCAGTTTCTCTTAATTCACATCCAGCTATTGTTCCGTTTGCACTCGTCTTACCCACCAGCAAGTTACCGCTGCTGTCGACAATCAGATCAGATGTGCCAACTTGAAAGGGATTGCTTGGACTTGCAGTCCCCACGCCAACCCGATTGTTCGTACTGTCAACGTAAAGCGTGTTGGTGTCTACGGTCAGATCACCGCCGACTGTGCTATCTCCACCAACGGTTGCGCTGGTTGTGCTGAGGAGAACAGCTTTTGTGCCTAAGTAACCGCTCATTAGGTTTGCTCCAAGATACTCAGGATAACATCAGTTGCGCCAGAGGCTGAGACTTTAAGGATGTCTGTTGCTTCCATGACGATCTTACCATCTAACACAGACAGAGATGAATTAGCTGGAATAGGTACTGAAGTCACAATCTCTACATCTTGGTTTGCTTCATCGTTGTTACCTGCACGACCTGCCGTGTCGGATGACAGGGTGACGGTAGCTGTTACCTGACTGCCTGTGGTGTTACCTAAGACCAGACCAATAACAACTGTGGTTGTAGAGGCAGCTACAGTATAGATGTCGTCAAGCGTTGTTACCCCTGCCTTGGTTACAACTTTGAATGTATTTGCCATTTGATTATCCTAACGCAATTGCTAAAGCAACACTTGTGCCAGCAGGTTCGAAGTCAGTGCTAGCTGATGCTGCTGCTGTACCTGCGTCTGTGATTTCAGATAGTGTGTGGGTGTGGTTGTTATCAATGTAAGACAGAAGTTGAGCACCTGTTACTTTCTTAGATGTACCACTGTCATTTACTTCGAACTCTTGTGTACCAGAAGCTGCACTAGCTGCTGGCAACTGAGATATTTTTATGTTAGCCATTAGTAGACTCTCTTCCAGTTATTACCGATTTTTTTGTAGATTGCTTGAGGTTCATCCCATAGATCATTAAACTTAACATAAGGATCAAATGTTCTCCAAGCTCCTCTTTCTTTTATGTAAGCTATAGCTGAGAACTCAATCTCAGTACCTAGAGCTACTAGAGTTCCATAAACAATGCTAGGGTTAATACCAAAAGTAATTCTTGTGTCACCGTCTTCGGTTATTCTAGTGTCACCTGACTCTGTTAGTCTGATACCCTCTAAGTTAGTATCGAAGACACCACTTAGTGTGTAGTCAACTGAGTTAGCTAGAGAACCAGTGCTAGAACCTGAGAAGTTTCCTATAAACTTAAAGCCAGCTTCTGAAGTTATAGTACCTGTACTTGACAGACTAGATGAGGCAGGTCTCTTACGTATGCCTAGGGAGACCTGTGAACCAGTAGCTGTTAGAGATACTACACCCTTAGCTTTTAAATCGGCATCTGCTGTTTGTGTGCCTGTGGATGTTAGGCTTGTCGAACCTTTAGCTTTTAGTGTACCTGTAAAACTAACTGAGCCAGTTGCTGTGTAGCTAGAGGATGCTTGACGCTTTGCGTCTGCATCACCAGACAAAGAACCAGAAGCAGATAGAGAAACCTCCCCTACTTCGAACTGTTCTGTTATTCTGTCTTCGCTGGCTTCAGATACCCTGAGGTCACCAGCCTCTGTGATACGATAGCCCTGAGACACAACTTAAACCTTAGGCTATAATCAAGTCGATATTACCGATAGCAAACTCAAGGGTATCCCCGTCTGATATATCTTTAGATGCAGCTAAAGAACCATGCCAGATAAGATTACCTGCTGATGCTGCATCGTGAATACCCATGTGAGTTACTGTACCCCAGTCTCCCCCTGCTGCTGTAAATGTCACAGCACCTGAGTTAGATGTTGTACCACCTGTACCTGAGGCTGTAGTAAACGCTACAGATTGACGTGAGTAGCCACTGCCTGACAATTCAGTACCACCACCTGCATCGTTAGGTGCAGAGGTATAGAGAGCTACATACCAAGCTGTAGGACGAGTTGCTGACCCTGAAGTCATCAACCAGTTAAGCACTAAGTTTTCTGCGTGATCGGATAGAGCCGCCATTATTGTATTTCCTTTACGAGCTTACTTTGAACCAGATGTCACCATCGTTGCCACCTGAAGGTGAAGCTGTACTTACGGTTACATTATCTAGAATATTGAGGATGTTCGTTCCATTAACGTATATTTCATTTACGTTCAGGAGAGCATTACCATTCAAGTCTAGGTCAGCTTGCATAGCATTAGGTGTACTACCATCTAGAGAGATAACATTATCGAACCCAGCTTGCAACGATTGAAAGTTAGCATTAAGTGTTGTCGTCGATGTAAAGCCAGATGCTATGTTAGTTATAGATGGTCTCTTAGCCATATCAGTTTACCTTGATCCCTAGTCTGTTGGCATCCTCTGAGAGGAGAGACAGAGCTTCCTTGTTCATCTCTTCCTCTTCTTTTTCTTTTAGTTTTTGTTTAGCTTTAGATGCTGTTTCTTTATCTAGCCAACCCTTTTCTAAGAGTAACTTAGCTGCACTAAAGGAACTCCTTCCGTTTGACTTCATCTCCTCAGCTATAGCCTTGATAGCGTCTGACCTCACCTTTACCTCTACTTCCTTGCGGAGTTTAGTGATGTAAGGTTTAACGAAAGGTGACTTAGCTATAGCTTGCCAGTGCTCCCATGACCCAAAGACTACTTGAGAGAACTCGTACTCAGTTGGATCACCTGACACTAAAGCTAGATAAAGTTTAGGAAAAGAAACTAAAGGTTTGCCTTCGAACTCTATGTCTTGGTCTTTAAGGGTAAAGACTGAATGCTTAGGTTGTATGTAAGATAACTCATAGAAGAGACTCTTAGTGAAGAACTTACCACTGGCATTCTTTAGTTGTCTAGGAGAAAACATCATGGTTCATGCCTCTTCATAAAAATAATCATAGATAGAATGATACCACACTTTAAAACAAATGTCAAGCATTAATTTCAATAAAATAAAAAAAAGTTAGTTTACGTAAGGTAAAGCTTGACAAGTTAGACAAAGTATGGTATAATAACTTTGGTAGTTACGGGGAGTATATATTACTTATAGTATTATTATTCTTATTAGCTAACTAAGGACAACTACAGATCAGCCTATGTATGGTTGTAGAGCACACTTTGGGTAAAACCTTGGTGTGCTTTTGTTTTTTGCATGTGGAAAATTTTAGTGAGAAAATTTGTAGGTGCATTGTACATACAGGCGGATGCCCCGTGGCCCCCCTTGGCTACCCCTAAGGATACAGCAAAAAGTTGGGTACCCTACCCTTTAGTCTTACCTTGGCTATCCTTTGGTGTTGCTTGGCTGGCTTTGGTACAGCTTTGGTATAGCTTAGGTATTGCATATGGGAAATGCACATACCTTAGTCTCACCAATGCTACCCCATTGATAACATTACATACTTTGGTATCATCCTTGTCTATCCCTTGGTATAATTTTCTAGGTTCTGATCTTATTGGTTTTTATTACTCATTATAATATAAACTGGACCTATCCGTTTGGATTAACTGGAGCTATCCTTTTTTTCTCTTGTGGTTTTGTTTTTCTTGTGCTTATCTGTATTCATCGACAGCGACAAGAAACAATCGCACAAGGTAAGACCTAGCAGAGTTTCAGAGTCCTAAGCGATCAGCACTCTTGAAAGAGACTTGCACAATACAGAATACCGTCCCTATACGGTACTAGAAATAGGGCAACTGTCTGAAGCGTCTGTGGTCTACGTATTCGGGCAAGATATAAAAGACCACACAAAAAACTAAAGAAAGTGCTTGACACACTCTAAACTGTCTGAAAGACTAAAGATAACTTAGGCACAAAAGACTTGCCAAGGACAGAGTCCAAATCGGGGCTGTAGTACGGTGACTTGAATCAACCCGTCAAAGTTGGGGTGAGTGTGTCTAGTTGCTTGACAAAGGTACTTACTTAGAGTATCTCTGTCAATCAACTCAAGGAGTAAAACTATGGCATACAATGGATGGAAAGATTGGGAAACGTGGAACGTAGCCTTGTGGATCAACAATGATGAAAACCTGTATAACATGGCACAGGAGAATATCAGACTATTCAAGCCTTTTGTTGCAGCAGAGGTAATGTTTGAAGAGTTGAAGAGAGACAATATCTTTGAAACTCCAGACAAGGCTCTATATACTCCAGAACGTATCTTAGCTGCAATACGTGATATGGCAATAGGAGACTGGTAACATGACAACACAACACATAAGGAACATACTCAAAGTATACCGTAGGGCAACCGCAGATGACGTTGCCAATGGTCTAGAGTGGTACGATAGAGCCGCAAGATATGCCAAGGTAATATCAACCAAGTACCTCATTCACCGTCACACTGTCATAGGTGTCATGGCTGCACTGTCACCTAACAATAGGTGGGAGAGAAACGTCAAGGATACGGAACGTATGATACAGGCATGGGTAGAAGGGGAAGACTTAACTGACTTCAAGGTCTCATGCTACAACACAATGAAGGCTAAGGCTTGGTCTATCCTAGAAGACGACCTGACAGAGGATGAAGACATACTGACCAGACTTAATGGGCAGAAAATCAGGTCATTCTATTCTAACATAAGAGGACTCGATGAAGTCACCATTGACGGTCATGCCTACAACATAGCACTTGGGATACGTCAAGGACTGACCAGTGACAAGACAAACATGGGTAAGAAACTATATCGTACAATGCAGGTGGCATATGTCAAGGCAGCAAAACGAGTAGGCGTCAAGCCTCATGAGCTTCAAGCTATCACATGGACAACATGGAAACGTGAACACAACATTTAAGCTTGACAACCAAACTAAACTATGATCTAACTTAATCGAACAGCAAAGGAGATACACATCATGTTCGTACTATTCGCAACCAAGCCTCTCAATGATGGCACACAAGGATTCCGCTTTAACTTTGTAGGCGTCAAGGGTTTGACTCGCAAGCGCAAGACTTTGAGCCGTGGCTTCAAACTACAGAGGGCAACATGTATGCTAGCACTTCACATGGGTAAGCGTAGCGTATACATTGAGCACAAACCAAACCAGAAGACAGAACGTAGACTTCACAACTTCGCAGGGTAATCAATGAAACTGTTTACAATCTCTCTTATGTCATGGGTCTCAATGATAGTCACCGTTGGAATACTAGCATCTGTAGGCTATGACATGAGAGGGGTTGACGGTCAGACTATCTTCTTGGTATACCTACAAGGTATCCTAGCAGGGTACACACTAAAGAAACTGAAAGGATACACAGATGTATTTGTGGGGTAGTAACCTAAGAGAATACTTGATTATCATGCACAAGTATGATATAGTGTGGATACCACAGACAGAGGATGAGGAGGTACCCTTCTAATGAAAAGACCAGTAAAGAATAAGACACCAAAGAACTACTACTCCGACAAGATACTGAGTGAGGAGTTCCTAGAGGAAGACTTAGAGTCTCTACTTCAAGAAGAAAGAGACCTAATAGATAGAATTAAGAATGGAGATGGACCTAGGGTATATGACTAATGGCCCCTTGCCCAAAGGCAAGACTATTATACACCCATCTTATCAGGTTGTCAAGGAGAAAATGACATGAGTGTATCAGGAGAGATAGAAAACCTAGAGTACGAGATCAAGCAGCACGAAAATAAACTTGAGGATTTAAAGAAAAGACTTGACAAGCTACTCATGATTCGTCCAATGTCAGACGAGGAGAGACAGAGAGCAAAGGAGAAGTACGAAGCTAACCACAGCTTCGATGAGTACGGTAACTACGGCGAGAACAACCCACCAGTGGGTCACTCATTCGGTCAACCGTTAAGAAAGAAACAAGTATGGAGAACGTGTGTATCCTGTGGAGGTCCAGCTTACAATGACTTCTGTGGGTTTTGCCAAGAGGAATTATAAAATGATGCACGAAACATTTGATGCTGAATTAGAAGTAGAGGTAACAGACAACACATGGCTCACAGTATGTGCTGACATCCTGACAGATGGTTACATATGCTACGAGACATGGAAAGACTTGCCACCTGAGATCACCCTAGAGATTGAACCACAGTTCAGAATCAAGTATCTCTATGATGAGGAGGGCAACGAGTACAGCCCTAACCTCTTGACAGATGAACAATATAAGTCTATTATGGACAGGCTAGTTGAAGACTGGTTCGAGACTAGTATTCAGAATGGATTCGGAAGAGAGAGTATGCACTAATGAAAGACCACAAAGCAGACAGCCACTTCATAGGACATGAGCCATGCCCTAAGTGTCTCTCAAAAGATAACCTAGCTAGGTACTCAGATGGTCACGGCTACTGCTTTGGTTGTGAGTATTGGGAGAGTGGAGAAGAGGAAATGCAATTACAAGCACCTCAAGTAGTACACCTTGAGAAGATGACAGCAGTGTACAGAGGTATGCGAGGCATATCCAAGGAGACAATGGAGTTCTACGGGTGCTACACATACCTCAACAGTGACGGTGAGGAGAAGTACCAGCAGTACGTCTACCCCTCAGGTGGTGTCAAGACACGATACTTCCCTAAGGATTTCTCAGCTAAGGGTCTCAAGTCAGATGAACTATTTGGTATGAACCTATGGAATGCTGGGTCAGGTAAGATAGTCACGATCACAGAGGGTGAACTAGATGCTATGTCAGCATACCAAATGTGCAAGCACCAGAGATATAACTCAGCCTTCGTGTCATTGCCTTCAGCCTCACCTAGCAGACGCCTATGGGAGAACGTAACTGAATGGCTCAAGTCATTCGAGAAGATAGTCCTGTCAATAGAACATGATGACGCAGGGAATGCAGTAGCTCAGAAGATAGCTAACCTCTTCCCTAATAAAGTATACAGGATGAAGCACGACAAGTACAAGGATGCCAATGAGTTTCTTCAGGCAGGTGAACGAGATTCCTACTACCACGCTTGGTTCAACGCACAGAAGTACACACCTGAGAATATCATTAATACACCTGACCAGTTCCTAAAGCTGTACAGTACATCAGAGGAACACGTCTACGTAGAGACAGGTGTACAAGACTTCGATGACCTGTGCATGGGCCTGATGCAAGGACACTTCACTCTGTTCAAAGCACAGACAGGCATAGGTAAGACTGAGTTCATGCGCTACCTAGAGTACAGACTCTTGAGTAAGTACCCAGAGATACGCATTGCAGCTTGGCACATGGAAGAGACAAAGCTACGCAGCATCCTAGGTCTGGTGTCATACAAACTAGGAGAGAACGTAACACGAAAGGACTTGATCCAAGAGAAAGGACTGGACCGTCAAGTACAAGAGGCTATCACTGAACTGACTAAAGATGAAAGGCTATACCAATTCTTTCTCAATGACGAGGATGACCCTCTTGAAATCCTTAACCATATCAGGTATCTTTCTCAGGCATGTGGTGTGCAGTACATATTCTTTGAACCTATACAGGACATAGCAGCCAACATGTCAGGAGAAGAAAGCAAAGAGCAATTCCTAGCTGACCTAGCTGTCAGGCTATCCAAGCTAGCTGCTGAGTTGAACGTAGGTATCATAACTATTGGTCACACCAATGATGATGGGGCTGTCAAGTACTGCCGCATGATAGAACAGAGAGCATCCGTTGTTGTCGAACTGCAACGAAACAAGATGGCAGAGGATGCAGATGAACGTAACACAACGAAGCTTCTGGTCACCAAGAACAGACCAGTAGGTCCGACAGGCTACGCAGGTCAGCTTTCGTTTGACACAGCTTCGTTCACAATGAAAGAGAAGTATGGATTACTTTAGCCTATGGCCTACCCTGTGTGGTGTCATCTATGCCTTTGGTGTAGCTCTGCACTACCTGCATGTGGGTGCTGTCTTTCATCTACTGGATAAGTACGATCAGATAGACAAACGAAGACAATTATTCTGGTCACTGCTGTGGCCTTTGACTGTAATACAAATAGGGTTCTCTAAAGATGACACTTAAAGTTGTAGCTATGGACATTGAGACAGACACTCTAGATGCTAGTCGCATCTGGGTTATCTGTGGTCAGGATGTCAACACAGGTGAGACCTACGAGTTTCACAATCCAGACAAAATAATAGAAGAGGGTATAGACTTTGCTAATTTCTGTGATACTGTTGATCTCTTTGTGTTTCACAATGGCATTGCTTTTGATGTACCTGTGATTAACAGACTGCTAGGCAAGAGGATTGACCCTAGTAAAGTACTGGATACTCTTGTTGTATCTCGCTTCATTGACTACAACCTGCAAGGTGGGCACTCACTGAAGGCTTGGGGTAAGCGTCTGTCTGACTTCAAGATGGACTTCAATGACTTCTCTAAGTTCTCTCAGGAGATGGTGGACTACTGTCATCAGGACGTAGCTGTCACTGTCAAGTTATACCAGAGGTTCCTACCTGTACTCAAGGATCAGACACAACAAGAAGCTATCAAGGTGGAGCACGACATTCAGATTCTATGTGAGGAGATGCACAACAATGGTTTCTTCTTCGACAAGGAGAAGGCAGAGCATCTGCTAGATGAGATTGAACTGCGTATGGCAGAACTAGAGGATGGTTTCCAAGAGGACTTCCCACCCCAACTAGAAGAAGTCAATCGTATTTTGTACAGGAAAAAGTCAGATGGGGAGTTGACAAAGGTTGTCAAAGATGCTATAAAGAAATACCCTAAGGTCAAGATCAGTTACGATACATTCCCAGCCCAGCTTATCTGTATGGATTGGGTCAAGTTCAAACCATCGTCACCTAAGATGCGTATCGAAAGACTATGGGATGCAGGTTGGAAACCAGTGGACAAAACCAAAGGACACATTGAGTATGACAGAGAA